>VSSQ01000705.1_pt1 | contig 17610 bp, 13 predicted proteins | sample 4763081 | NCBI WGS metagenome assembly VSSQ01 (sample SAMN12137344, study PRJNA551015) | bioreactor metagenome | isolation source: SDC9 anaerobic chlorinated ethene degrading culture | place: USA: Knoxville, Tennesee | collected 2015-01-01
TCTGTTCGCTTTCTTCTTCCTGATCGGCGGCGCCCGAAATCAGATGCCAGGATTCGATGATCACCGGATTGCCCATTCCAAGATTGATGGCCATTACCGAAGCCTGATGCAACATGCTGCGCAGGCTGGACGGACTGCCACGAAATGACTGGATTTTGTCCCTGGCATCGGGGCTAAGGGCAATTGAAATTTTTTGTTCACGTCCGAGGTTGTGCAGGTATTCCACCGCCATTTCAACAATCATATTCTCCAGCAATTTCACCTGATTCTGGTTGCCGCGGTCTTCGAGCTTGCGGTAGCCGGTGAGCGCCTGCATGCTTTTCTGAATACTGTCGAGCACCTGTTGATCGCGGCCGGCATTTTTAAGGCTGTGAGCAATTACATTTTCAGCCGTCTGCCCGATAATTTCGCGGTTTTCGTGGCTGAAGCTCGATTCGGAATCAAGCAGGCCGAAGTGTTTTTTGTTTTTACTGAAATAGAGCAGTACAAATCCGTTCCAGGCCGGATGACGGATGCGGAGAATAAGCACGTTGCGCTCCAGTTCGCGGAACATATCCACATTGTTGGTCTCGCGTACCTGCGACCATGAAAAAGGCAGATCGTTTTCGTTCTGCCAGACAAACTGGCTGTTGCGCGCACTGAAAAGCTTATTAAGATCTGGAAAATCGGAGCGATGACCACCATCGCTTAATTCAGCGTGTTCGCAATCGTAAAACAAAATGCGGGTAGATGTCAATTCATTGTTTTCCAGCGCAATAATGCGAGGCACCGTCGGAAAGAGTCCCGACAGCTGATCCATAATGATGGATAAGGGGCCGCCTGAAAAACTGAATTTCATAAATAAATTAACTACAAAATTAAGCACATTATTTTGCAAAAGCAAATAAAATTAAGTGCTTATTAAGCGTATTAATTATTGATTTAAGCGCTTAATTCACTTAATTAACTTGTATTCAGGTTGTTGACCGAAATACCTTTACAGAAAAATTCAGCCATGAAAATCTACAGCACACACAGAAACCGGACAGCTCAGGCACCCAACACTTTAAAGAATGAAATCATTGTGAACTGGCAGCGGGCAGAGTCCAAAGAGAAAAAGACCAAAAGAAAGGAGAGCAGGGAAGATTCCGACCGCGACACCTGGGCCGATCTGGTTGCCCGTCGCATTCAGGTTCTGGGCGAAAAGCTGTCGGAGTTTTTCATGCCGGAGGTGGTGGAGTGAGTTGTTTTATTCTTTCTTCAATGTTCCAAAATAATTCTCATTCATGGCATTGATGTAAAAATCCATGGGCGGGAGTCCGACCGAATGGCGCCTCTCATCGAGTTTGTCAGGATCAATAACTGGCCTTGGAATATAACTCGTTGAATCATTGTTTAGTATCATCTGGGTCCCGTAAATCTGCAACTGTCCGGTGTTAATTTTTACTCTGTCAACCAGATATGCATAGTCGGCACCATAGGCATTTCCTGCCGAAACCTCAACCTGCATGCTGTCGAGCACCTGCTGCTGAAACTCGGGATACTTGTCGGCATGTTGCACCAGCAGCCAGAAATTGTGCGAACTGTTCTTCCCGACTTTGTCGTAGCCCGGATAACCATGAATTTCAAAAATACTCTTCAACAGTGGAAAATTCAGACTATCTGTGATCTGTATCAGATGTAAAGCTTCATCAATAGAAACGGAGTCGGTTTCACCGTTTTCAATCAGCACGAGCAAATGTCTGCTTTGCTGATCTCTGGCTGCCATCGAATCGATGGTATGCGACAATGGCAGATCAGTCTGTCCGGAAATGTTTATAAAACCGAAAATCGAAAGTATAAAAATCCGGAAACGATATTTCATAATGAAGCTGTAAAAACATTTATTCAAATATACAGTTTCTCCGCTTTCATTATTGAAAATTAATCCTTATTTTTGTGAAAAACATACGATGAAGTCATTTATATCTGTAGTAAGCTTTGTACTAATTTCTATTGTGATTCAGGCACAGACGGTACCAACCGTTGGAGAAATTTTTGATTACAATGTTGGAGATGTATTTCATTATCGACGCGCACCGTTTTCAGTACCGCCTTGCGTGAGTAAAAAAACAATTACAAGTAAAACATTCTCGCTGGACGGTGATACCGTCTACTATGGTATTCACGATTATACTTACAGTTCGTATCTTGATTACAATCCCACAATCCATCTGGTTTTCCACTTTTCAGAGTCAGATTATGAACTGATGTACACAAATCTTGATTCGATGATTACAAATCCCGTATTCAGTTCAGATACCAGTTGTTTCAATGATACGACCTTTTTATATTCTCCGGGCTATTGGTGCAATGTGGAAATTGTGGATTTTTCATCAGCCTGCGGCGATTTTGAGCCGACGTATTACACCAAGAAATATGGGATCGGACTTGGTTGTACAGATGCTGAAACTTATTATTCCGGAGAGCAGGCTTACGGTATATTTGATTATATGATCTATTATAAAAAAGGCTCTGCCGAATGTGGCACACCCGACAGTATTTACGAGGGAATTGATGATTCAATGATTACAGGCCTTAATATTAGCGTATACCCGAATCCATGTACTGATGAGATTCTGATTGAGCAAAACTACGGGAACCATCTTGAAGTTATTATATCTGATGCTCAATCAAGAACCATAGCATCAGCGTGTTCCGATGATAAACAAATCAGAATCGACACAAAATCCATTGTGCCGGGAATCTATTTTGTAAGGGTTGCGGATACCGCTAATGGAAAAAGCTATGTGTCGAAGATAATTAAGCAGTAGCTAATCCTGAGAATTCATTTTCTCAAAAAACGCCCTGTCCATTTCCGGCACCCTGGTTTCCATGAAATCAAGCATCCAGTCGAATTTATTTTTAAGGATGCGGTCTTCAATGATCCACGCATTGAGCAGATTCCAGGTCCGTTTGGTAAAAAACCAGCAATAAACCTCGCCCCGGTCTTCTTCTTCGCCATACATGGCATAGTTGGTCACAAAACCAAGCTTTGTGTGCTCACCATCAACATATTTACCATCAGTGTAGGCGTCGCTGCCTCCATTGCCGTATCTGAAACCGGCCCGGTTAAATGAACACCAGACGGTGCTTTTGAAATACATGGTCCCAAAATTCTGTTCCTCAATCATATGCCAGAATTCGTGGTGAATCATTTCACTCACATATTCACTACCATAGATCAGATATTCTATATCGTAATACAATGTTTCGTCGTAGGGATCCGGCATGGCAAAACGCTGTTGACCACTGACTGTCAGGTTTTTAACGAAAGCAATTTTCTGAAGGTTGTTTACCTTGATCCATGCCACCGGGTATTTGTTCCATTCATTGGCAAAAACCACCATAAATTCCCTGAATGCCACCGAATCGGCACTGTCGGGGGTGGTCCAGTATGCCCACCGCTGGGCGTAGTCGCCGCCGTCGAAAGAGTCGGTAATGAGGTCGAGGGAATATTTGCTTTCAAGCTTAATTACATCCGGGTTTCTATCTAACCCGTTTCCGGCAGTTCCAGTCAGAACTGTAAACAGGAATATAAATGAACAAAAAAGAACGCGCATGGGGTTAAAAATTTCCTCCCGAAATTACAAATATCATGCGATTTATAGAAAATAATGCATTTTTTGAGATTCGGGATGGGTTTATTGAAATGGGAAATTTATTAAAATGCTTTAAAACAGCATCATAAATAATTTTATTTTCTGCAAAAGTGTGAAATTCCTTTTCACATCTTTGCAGAAAATACATTTTTCGAACATCTTTAATATCACCTAAATTAACTATTGATATAATGCCACATAAACAACTAATAATTAATTTTATAAGTAATTCAATATCTCAAATTCTGTCAAATTCCCTTAAACATTTGCATATCGGTGCAATTGTTTTGTATCTTCGTCAATTAAATTTAAAGCATGGCGAAAGATTTCCACGTTATTTCATTTGAGCAGTTACTTTCAACCACACTGGAAAATATCGATAATGGGCATTTCATGGGGATACCGACCGGAACATTTGCCGGGAAGCCTGATTCTCAGATTGGTATAAAACGGTTTGGTCATCAACTTGACACTCCGGTTGGTGTTGCAGCCGGTCCTCACTCGCAACTGGCACAGAATATTGTTGCAGCCTGGTTGTGCGGAGCACGGTATATTGAGCTGAAAACAGTTCAGACACTTGATGAACTGGACGTTTCGAAGCCCTGTATCGACATGCAGGATGAGGGTTATAACTGCGAGTGGTCGCAGGAACTTAAAATTGATCAGTCTTTCGGTCAGTACCTTGATGCATGGATTCTTGTGCATCTGTTGAACCATAAACTTTACGGCAGTCTGGAAGCCGGAGCAGGCACAATTTTCAACATGAGTGTCGGTTACAATATGGAAGGGATTCTGAAGGATAATGTGCAGTGGTTTTTCAGTAAAATGAAGAATTGTTCCGTAGAATTGGCTGCCAAAATGGAAATAGTCAGGAAATTCTATCCCGAAGCTGACAAGCTTGATATTCCCGCCCGGATATCGGACAATATTACATTGAGCACCATGCACGGCTGTCCGCCGGACGAAATTGAGAAAATAGGGCTTTATCTCATTAAAGAGAAAAAGCTTCACACTACGATTAAACTGAATCCGACTTTGCTCAGGGCCGATATGTTGCGCTGGATTCTGAACGGACGTCTTGGATTCAGCACTGTTGTGCCAGACGAAGCATTTGCCCATGATCTCAAATATCCCGATGCCCTGAATATCATCCGTAACCTGGATGCAGCTGCAAAGGAAGAAGACGTTTTCTTCGGACTAAAGCTGACCAATACGCTGGAAAGCATGAATATCCGCGGAATTTTCCCGGAAAACGAGAAAATGAACTACATGAGCGGCCGGGCGCTGCATCCGGTGTCGGTTCATCTGGCAGCCAAGCTGCAGGCTGAGTTCGACGGAATGCTTGATATTTCGTTTTCTGCCGGAGCCGATGCATTTAATATTGTTGATCTGCTTCGCTGCGGGCTGGGACCAGTGACCATGAGCAGCGATCTGCTTAAACCCGGAGGCTATGGCCGTTTAAGCCAGTATGTAAAAAATGTTCAATCGGCTGTAAGTCGTTCAAATACAGGCAGTCTCGGTGCATTTATCTGCGCACCCGGTAAAATGCGTGCTGTGATGCTGAAGGATTATACGAGCGAAGCCCTTGAAAATCCGGCCTACAGAAAAGCCATGCGGGAACCGACAATTAAAACCACCCGCAAGCTCGGACATTTCGACTGTATTCATGCACCTTGTGTAAACACCTGTCCTGACAACCAGAACATTCCGCAATACCTGTATCACGTTTCCAATGGCGATTTCCAGAAAGCATTTGAAGTGATCATGGCCACCAATCCTTTCCCGTCCGTGACGGGAGCTGTGTGCGATCATGCTTGTCAGACGCGTTGCACGAGAATCAACTACGATGAAAATCTTGCGATCCGCGAAGTGAAGCGTTGGGTGGCAGAGAAAAATCTGGATGAAGCATTTATTCAGTCAAGGCCGAAAAACGGTCAGAAAGCAGCCATAATCGGAGCCGGACCTGCAGGTATGAGCTGTGCCTATTTCCTTTTGCTGGCAGGTTTCGAGGTCGAAGTATTTGAAGAAAAGCATTTTGCCGGTGGAATGGCCGCCGATGTAATTCCTGCGTTCCGATTGAAGAACGAAGCAATAGATAAAGATATCCGCCGGATCGAAAATCTGGGCGTAAAAGTCCATTATGGAGTAAAAATTGACAGGGCCCGATTTAATCAGTTTGTCAATGAAAGACGATTTGTGTTTATTGCCACCGGCACCCCGACTTCAAAAAAGCTGGGTGTGAAAGGCGATGATGCTGTCGGAGTGAAAGATCCGCTGGTATTTTTGTCCGACCTTAAAAAAGGAAATGCTGTTCTGCCCGGACGTCGCGTACTTGTGATCGGAGGTGGTAATACAGCCATGGATGTTGCCCGTGCCGCCAAACGGATGCAGGGTGGCAACGGTTCAGTAATCGTTGTTTATCGTCGTCGTCTGGCCGATATGCCGGCCGAAGCTGAAGAAATATTGGCCGCACGTGCCGAAAATATTGAATTTGTTGCACTTAAGTCACCACTTGAAGTAGTGATGGCTGGTGGAAAAGTCGGTGGATTGCGTGTCGCCACTATGAAAGTCACAGGAGTTGGTTCCGACGGTCGCGCAAAAGTGGAAGCAGTTCCGGGAAGCGAAGAGATTCTTATTGCCGATGCTATTTTTCCGGCCATTGGCCAGGATGCGGCGCTTGATTTTATCGATGTTTCGATGTTGAAAAAGAACAGCGATAATTATGGTACAATGATCGACCGTGTTTTCATCGGAGGCGATGTCCGCAAAGGACCGGCCAGTATCATTGCTGCCATCGGCGACGGACGCAGAGCAGCGGAAGCCATTATTGCCCAGTCAGGAAACACTGTCAACGAAGCTGGCATTTCAGAAAGAAACTCAGGGTTCACCGATCTGATGCTTCGTAAAGCCAAAAGAGAAAAATCGCAGCTTGATCCCGAAGTGGAAGGAATTCCGGGGCGCATTATTCATAATGACAATGAGGCTGTTAAAGAAGCTTCGCGTTGTCTTTTGTGTGATGAAGTCTGCAATATCTGCGTGACAGTATGTCCCAATCTCGCCAATCAATCCTACGAAAGCGAGCCTTTCAGATTCAGTCATGGCGATTTCAGATTTGAGTTATCACAGAAAGTGCAGACATATAATATCGGTGAATTCTGCAATGAATGCGGCAATTGCCGTACATTCTGTCCGACGTCGGGTGCTCCCTATATGGATAAGCCAAGGGTCTGGATTTCGCGCGAAGCTTTTGACAAAGCTGTCGGTGGTTATCATTTTACATCAGATAACGGAAACAGAATGCTGATTCACAAGACAGAGCAGGGAACCGCATCAATAAAGCAAACTGCCGAAGAGTATGTTTTTGTCAGGGATAATTCAAAATTGAAATTCAATCTCCGTTGGGAACCGCAGCAGGAAACGTCAGCAGCGGACCTGACCGAAGTGATGGGAATGAGGGTTTTGTGGGGAATAAAAATCTAAAACGCTAACGCTTGATGAGTCTAATACCCATCAAGCGTTTCGCGTTCGTTTATTCAATAACAAACTTCTGTCTTTCAATTACATCACCGGTTGTCTCAATTACATAGATACCGGCAGCAATTCCATTGAGATCAATCTTGATTGATTTTTCTTCAGGTACGAATTGTCTTATTGTTTGTCCCTGAAGGTTTATGATTCTGACAAGTTCCGGCAATTTATTCGCGAAACTGATCTGTATAAAATCGCCGGCAGGATTCGGATACAGCCTGAAAATCACGCTGTTTTCCTCAATGCCTGTTGTAACGCTGATGCTGTGTGTTGATACAACCGTATCGCAGGAATTCCGTGCATAATGATTAACTGTGTAATTTCCGGCTGTAGAATAATAGTGAGCTGGATTGGCCTGAGTAGCTGTTGTTCCGTCGCCAAACTCCCAGAAATAGGTAAGGGCATTGGCTGAATAGCTTGTAAACTGAACAATATTGCCGTTTACTGCCCAACTGAAATCTGAAGTCGGAAGTGATGTAACGGAAACAACAACTGTATCTGTATAAACATCGCAGGTGGAGCCAGTAATCATGGCATAATAGGTTCCGGCGGAATTGACATTTATGGACTGGGTAGTTTCTCCGTTCGGATACCAATAATATGAATCGGCAGTTGCTGTAGTCAGGGTAAGCGATTCTCCTTCACAAATTGATTGAGCACCACTTAAATTCAGATCCAAATCAGGTCCATCGACCACCACCGAGGCTGTGGTTCTGGCACTGGAACAATACGGCTGAACTTCCCAGTCATAGAAATAGTAGTAATATCCTGTTCCGGCACTGCTGTTGGTTACAGTTATCGGTGGTGTCGTGTATGGATAAGAAACCCCGGAATTGTTTCGGTAAAGATTGGGGTAGGTTGGTCCCGTAAGCTGAAAACCGCATCCGGCCGGGATATCGAAATTCAGTGTTATCCGGCTGACGCCTGTTGTTGCAATATTGACCGTAGTACTTTGTAAAACAGTTCCTCCACTGTTGAGTAGCGAAATGGTCCGGTTGCCGGTGCTTCCTGCGTTCACTTCAACCGAAACCAGTTTGCACGGTTCAGCTGCGTCAAAAATGAGGTAATGGGTTGCATTGCTGTTGAACAGACTTCCGCCGGTTGCAGAATTCTGATTTCCGCCATAGACCGAGGTCCCTGCAATATTTGAGCTCTGCACATAGTAATCTGTACCGGATGTCAGCACCGGGGTTGTATAATTCGCTCCTGAGTACAGCAGATTCCCCCCATATTGCGAATCATACCATTCAAGTGTTCCTGAGCCACTGGCTGTAACCGTCGCACTTTGTCCGCTGCAGATGGTTGCACCGGTTGCTGCGGGGGCTGATGGCATTCCGACTGTAACATAAGAAGTGCGTTCAAGACTGTCTGTGCCGAAAATATTCCATGATTTCAGTTTCACAGTGTAAGTGCCGTCAGTAGTATAATAATGCACCGGATTCTGAGAGGCCGAAGTCTGACCGTCGCCGAAGGTCCAGAGCCAATTGGTCGGAGAGTTGGTGCTTTCATCGCTGAATGTCACAACACCGGTACAGGTCGAGGTCACATCGGCAGAGAAGGATGTGTTTACAACACCGGCGACTGAAGTATAGAGATTAATGCAAAGATCGTAATCGCGGGTCTGACCACTTCCACAGGCGTTCCATGCAGTCCCGTTTGAACTCACCCAGCACTTGCCGGTTTCAAGTGTTACATTGGATGCAAAACCACTGTAAACTTCTTCAACCGGAATGGGATAGTTATATCCAGGTGTAGAATACCTCACTTTAATGTAAATATCTTCTCCGGACATTAGAGCGATAGGAGTCGGCAGTGAATATGTGTAATACCCAGGCAGACTGCAGTATTTATCTCCAATTGTATCAATAAGATTACTCAATGTTGTGCCGTCGAAATCTGCATAAATTTCCATACTGACCGTTGAATTGCCTGATGCAATATATGTTCCGATGGCTTTGACAATTGAATTTGAACTGACTGAATATTTAATCAGAGCATATCCGGTTGAACTGCCCAGACCAATATCGTTGATTTCGCCATATTTGGCATAGGTGAGCACCTGATCGCCGGCTGTGAAATTCCGGTATCCGGGAAAATAGCCTACTTCAGAATTTACACGAGCATCGTTGTAGCTGATATAGAAATAACCGCTGCTGCCCCAGCTTGTTCCCCAGCTGTTTTTGACAATCCATGCACCGGTTCCGCCCGAGGTCACTTTTGTGTCGTCCCAACCAACCAGTGTCACAGCATGATTGGCATATTCAGTTCCACTGTAATAATATGAATTGGACGAAGAACTGTAATATGCATCGTCGTGATAATAGGATGTATATACGGCTCCGAAATCGTAAATTGCCTGCTTGATTGTTGTTTCAGTCGCAGGTAAATATCTGACATCGGATACATATTTAGTCGGACTGATGGTCGTCGGGCAGGTTCCGGCCACATCGTTGTATGGATCCGAAGCTTCAGTCATCATTCCTCCACCTCTGGAAAGATAAGCTGCAGAGATCATTATATTTCCACCGTTGCAGGGCGTCCAATCGAAATCGTGACAGTTGTTGATGTTGTCTTCCGAAAGGTCAAAAGTTCCCAATCCCTGCCTGAGCCAATAGGATTCAGTTGCTGCACATGTGGCAAAGGTCCAGCAGGCTCCGCAATTAGCCTGATTCTTAACAGAAGTGACATACCCGAGTGTTCTCAAATCATAGGTAGCCGGTAATACCAACGGTCCTTTTGACGGAGCCGGATACTGTTTTGCTTTGAGGTTGAGAACCGGCGGCAGATATCCATAAGTTGTAGCCGGGCTACCCGACAGAATATAGTCGGAATATGCCGGATTTACAGGAGCCTGTTGCGCATTCTGTGAAAACAGACTGATTGCCGGGATCAATACGGCAGCAAAAAGTAGAGGTAATTTCATGGTTGGTGGTTATAGATCTAAGACAACAAATATAGTTTTTAGTTGCGTTATTTGTATACAGTATATATTGAATTCCGGAGTGTTCAAAACTGCAAACCATTGCTTTTGGAAAAACTGAATTTGCAGAAGTTGAAAATTTCACGTATGTTTGTAAAAAAAACAGCTATGGGCAAAGGAGATATGAAAACAAAACGCGGAAAGATACACCGCGGTTCTTATGGCAAAAAACGTCCCCGCAATGTTGAGAAATCTGCTCCGGTGGTCACTGAAACCAAAGAAAAGAAAGTTGCAAAACCCAAGGCAACACCTGTTGACCCGACCGTTGAAGAACCAAAGGTTAAGAAAGCTCCTGCAAAATCAAAGACTAAAAAGGAATCCACTGATCAGGCCAGCCTGTTTGATGGTGACGCTACTGCCAAAACTGAATAAATTCCTTTCTTTTGCCGGAATCAGAGACATTGTTTCGCGATACAGACCAGAAATCTGCTGATGTTGTATTGGTTTGCCCGTTTTGCAACAACGGAAAGCCCGGTACTCTATATAGCGCATCCGGTTTCCGGTTTTTCCGTTGCAGCAATTGCCATTCGGTTTTCCGCATCGATGCTGGCGTTGAGGTCAGTCATGAATACAATGCTGAATACTATGGCGACAGCCCGAAAGAAAAATTCTGGCTGAAACCGGTTGTCTGGCTGCTCAATGCTGAACGGGGCAGCCGAGCAAGATTTATTTCAAAACGCATTTCTAAAAGCTCATCTGTTCTTGATATTGGTTGCGGCAACGGTGCGCTGCTGCATAAAATTCATCAGTTGTCAGGCGCAGCGGTTACCGGGGTAGAAATGGACAATGTAGCTGCAAAGCGTGCCCGCGACCGTGGATGTATAACTGTTTTCTCCGATTCGTTTGAGAAGGCCCCGCTGCAAAGATTTTCGTTTGATGTGATTGAAATGATCCACTCATTCGAGCACATTCCTGTGCCCGGAAACACATTGCACAAAGTGGCTGAATTGCTGAAACCGGGCGGACTTTTTTATCTGTCCATTCCAAATGTCAATTCAATACAGTATGGGCTTTTCGGGCGTTTCTGGCTGCACCTCGATCCTGAATTTCATCTGCATTTTATCTCAAGGAAGCAATTGCTGAAATTGGCATCCGAAGCCGGCTTTAAGTATATCAAAACCCGTCATTTTAACCCGGTGCAGAATATTCCGGGCTTCATTCTCAGCGCCATGAATGTTGTTACCGGCCGGCGCGATGTGCTGTTCAACATGCTTCGTCACAAAAAGAAGCTTAGAAATCCGTTGAATATTATTCTCTTTTTATTTCTGATGATTTTCGCAGTTATTCTGCTTCCATTTGCCATTTTTGAAGAAGTTATTTCATGCATCACTGGTCATGGGGCTACGGTGGATTATGTGTTTGAGAAGGAGTAAAATGGGTTTCAACAAAATATTTAAAAATACCCCCGATAGGGTATAAAAAAGCAAGCTTTCAAAATAATTATACCCGTTCGGGTATATCAGCAGTCATTTTCTTTATCCTGCTTATGGAATAAGCAAGAATTGCTTTGTTTTCAAGGATTGCGTATGAAGACTTTGATGATTTTCTGCGAGTCTCAAACTCTCCGCGGTATCTATTAATAAAAGTCGAGCTCGCTCCGGCCGGATACAAAGTGATGAAGATTTTTCTTGCTGCAAAAACTTCTTACTCTTAACTTTTTCAACTTTCAACTTTCAACTTTCAACCTTCAATTTCATCCCCGACATTTCCCCATCAGCTGACAAAGGACAACAAAAGGTCTTACTGACGTGGAATTTTATCTGACTGGCAAGGCAGACGTCGGAAACAGAATTCAATGCTGCAGCGGTTTTCAGAGAGATCCCGGCGCTACACAAGATGTTGTCAATTTAAAGCTATTTCTTGCTTCGGCCGAGAACTATCTCCGCCCGGTCAACACCGCCAAGTTCCCGCGCTCCGCCGCGGGATCTCCTGTAATGTAGCTGCAGCAAGGGTTCAATCTTGCAGTTTTCCCGACTGTCTCTGAATTTTTTTGCGTTGTTCAAGTCATCCATTCCTTGTCCGCTGCGCAGCTGGCGGAGATACGTTTGAAGCTGCAATACACATAAAAGTCCGTCGTTCACACTCTCAGGATGACTTGGCTCAAAGGCGAAAAAGACTGAAGTACAGCGGGAGATCCCGGGTCGCGTGAGCGCAGCCTTTTATAATGCTGATTCCTACTTGCCCGGGAACTAATTGTTGTAAAAATATTCGTGACTTGGTGCCTTTGTGGCAGCACCTCAAGCAAATACTTTGTGTCTTGGTGCCTTTGTGGCAATATCAGTCCGTGTCTTAGTGGCTCTGCTATTTCCCGATACAGAAATTCCGGAAAATCGAATCCAGCACATCTTCGTTTGACACTTCGCCTGTAATGAGCCCGATGTGGTGCAGCGCCTGGTGCAGAAAACTGGATGTCAGATCCTGCGGCATGCCCGCATCAATATGCTCAATGGCTTGTGTCAGCAACAGCGCTATTGCATTGAATGCCTCAAAATGGCGGATGTTCGTAAGCACTATATCCGGCGTGTTTTCCGAAATATTTACTGCTTCGGTCAGTTTTTCCATCAGTTCGTTGATATTCTCATCGCGTTTGGCTGATATAAAAACCACATCATATTCAAGCAATTCGCGCAAATGCTTTGGAGCATTCACGAGCAAATCGATTTTATTGACAACGAGAATCAGTTTTTTATCTTGAAAATCTTCAATGCGATTCTTCAGTTCTTCAATTCCGCTCTGAATGCGGCCTTCTTCACAATCTGCGGCATCGAAAAGCAAAAGAATGACCGATGCTTCGGAAGCTTTTACCAATGTCCGTTCAACGCCGGCCGATTCGATTGAATCAGTTGTATTGCGCAGTCCGGCCGTATCAATAAAGCGGAAAGTGCGATTTCCGAATGTCAGTGTATCTTCGATAAAATCGCGGGTGGTACCCGGAATGTCGCTGACAATTGAACGTTCCTCGCGAAGTATTTTATTCAGCAATGTCGATTTCCCGACGTTCGGTTCGCCGACAATGGCAACCGGAATACCGTGCTTTAGCACATTGCCGGCTTTGAATGACTGTGCGAGTATGGTAACTTCTTCAACAAGCGAGCTGCATGTCTGACGCAGTCGGCTGCGGTCGGCAAATTCAACATCCTCTTCCGAGAAATCAATTTCCAGCTCCATCAGCGCGGTCAGGTCCACCAATTGTTTGCGCAGTTCGCTCAGCTTTTTTGAGTATTCACCACGCATTTGTTTGACAGCAAGTTTGTGTGCGGCGCCTGTGCGGCTTCGGATGATATCATCGACAGCTTCGGCCTGCAGCAGATCCATTTTGCCATTCACGAAAGCACGCAGCGAAAATTCGCCGGGCTCGGCCATACGTGCGCCTTTTGCGATCAGCAATTGCAGCAGACGATTCTGGATAAACAACGAGCCGTGACAGGATATTTCCACGGCATCTTCGCCGGTATATGAGCCCGGAGTTTTATAAAAAACCACAATAACATCGTCGATGACTTCATTGTTGTCACGGATTTCGCCATAATAGCTGTGTCTCAGCACCGGGAAAGCTTTATGCTGTCCGGCAGCGTTAAAAATACTTGCAATAATGCTGTGAGACAAAGGACCGCTTAGCCGGATCACAGCGATGGCACCGGTTCCCGGAGGGGTGGCGATGGCACAGATGGTTTCGGATAGGTTTGGAATCATATTACAAAGATAAGCATATTGTTTCCGTATTATCCGCATCTTGTTTTTGAGGATGAAATCGCATTATTTCATTAATTTTCAGCACTTCCGGATAAATTATCACTATGCTTTTCAATAATATCATCAAAGAAACTGTTAAACAGGATTGCAGCAAATCAGTAAATTATGTAAAAAAACTCCTGAAACCATTACTATAACTAACTCCTGTATTTATATCGATAAATAGATATGATTGGTCTCGTCAGATTTAGTGATAGAGATATAATTTATACACTATATTTAATTTGCATTTCTATAGTACTCACATTAACAATATATTACTGTGACAGGTTTTGTTTTTAGCATTTTATTTCATTAAATTAAAGGCTCCCAAAATGCCACATAAATACCCCCACAATATGAAAACACTTTTTACCCTTTTTGGAGTCATGTGCATAGCCCTTTTGCTAAATGCACAGGAAGTTAAGATCAATAATGATCTGGTTGTCGAAGCTGACGGCACTGTCCGATATGAAAACAGCGCTACTGTTTTTGATGATCTGATGGTTTATCCGGATGCTACAGGAAAGGGTGGTTCAAATCCGCCGACCTGGACCTTTTTCAAGAACAATGGATCTGGCAGTCAGGGTGTTTACTTATGGATGTTCAGTTCCAGCACGGAGCAGGAGGTCTATTTTACGATTCAACTTCCACACAGCTATAAAGTGGGAAGTAACATTTATCCTCATATTCATTGGACTACTGCTACAGGAACACCTTCCGGTTCAGATGTGGTCTGGAGTCTGGAATATACAATTGTTGCAATTGGCGGGACATTTTCAAATACAACAACCATCAATGCAACAAATATTATTGCAGCGATCACTCCAACAGGAACTCATCAGCATCTTATTTCATCATTCCCTGCGATCAGTGGAACTGGTCTTGGAATCAGCACGGTAATTATTGGACGGTTATACCGAAATGTCAATCATGCGTCTGATACGTTTGCCAATCTGGTAGGCTTACTAGGGTTTGATATTCATTTCGAAAAAGATACCGATGGAAGCCGGACTGAATTCAATAAATAATTAATCAATACAAATACTGCTAATCATGAAAATAAAACATATAAAAGCATATATGCTTGCATTGTCGGCTTTATTTCTTTCAGTGCAGGTACATTCACAGGGGATCATTATTCAGTCCGGAGGGAAAATTGAATCAACCGGCAGTACCAGTATTCAGATTGAAAACGGCAACTTCAGCAACAGCGGAACTTTCAGTCCCGGAACCGGATCAGTGATTTTCACCGGAACTACTTTACAGTCAATTACATCAGGTGGCTGTACCTTTAATAATGTTGTATTTGACAACCAGCAGGCCGCCAATGCAGATGTGGTTGTGACAGATCCGATGCAAATAAACGGCACAGCTACTTTCACCAATGGGATTGTATATTTTTCTGGTACCGGATCACTCTCATTCGGCAGTTCTGCCATTTCAACGTCCGGAAATGCCAATAGCTTTGTTGATGGAGTAGTATCCAAAACAGGCACAGATGCTTTTACGTTCCCAACAGGAGATGTGAAGAGCGGCACTGCCATTTGGGCCCCTCTGGCTATTGCGGCTCCATCTGCATCTTCGTTGATAAGCGCCGCTTATTATAAAAGTGCTCCTTCCTATTATGATGATCCTGCATATTTCTGCGATGCAGATGCATTTGATTATGTAAGCAGCACTGAATACTGGACTCTCTCAACAACAAATGCCACTCCGGATGTTACACTTTTCTGGGCAGATGGTACGAGAAGCGGAATTCAGAATCTGTCTGATCTGCGTGTTGCCAGTTGGGAAGATTGCTCCGGAAACAAATGGGTCGACAAGGGTGGATCAACAGCAGGAACTGTAGCGTCGGGATCTATAACCACCACAGTCCCGATGACTTCATACAATATTCTTTCATTAGCAAGTCAGACAGGACAAAATGCATTGCCGGTAACGCTTGTTGATTTTTCGGCCAGGAATTCAGGGAATATTACAGATGTCTGTTGGTCAACTGCTTCGGAATTCAATAATGCTTCTTTCACAGTGGAAAGAAGTCCGGATGCCATTGAATGGACATGTCTGACAAAAGTTCCAGGCGCAGGCAACAGTAATGATCTTATTAATTACAATTTTAAAGACATAAAGCCAATTGAAGGCATCACTTATTATCGTCTGATTCAGACCGATTTTGATGGCGGATCTCAGGTTTTTGGCCCGTTAAAAGTGGATGGTGGAAATCAGGAAACACAGATGTCATGTTTCCCGAATCCTTTTTCAGATCAGCTTATTGTGAGTCTTCAAAATACTCAGGCAGAGCAGGGTGTACTGACTTTGACCGATCAGACCGGACGCGTGGTAATGCACCGTGAAATTGGCTCTGAATCTCCATTGAAAGAATACCAACTTTCAACTGCTGATATTGCCGAAGGAATTTATTCACTCGAATTTCGTGCAGGCAACTTCATTAAGTCAATACGTATAGTGAAGGAATAATTATCAAGTTTCAAAGCTGAAGAAGCCTTCCGGATTCCGGGGGGCTTTTTTTTTACCAGCGCACAGTACAACGCAAGATTTCCAGGGATAATTTTTATTGCATCGGGCTTGGTGTTGCATCGGTTTCTCTATCCCCCGACGGTTCCATGACCTCACTCTGTTCGGACGATGAAATGTCGGGGGAGTGCCACAACATTCCGCCGTTCGGAGTTGAACTGACTTATAGAAACGAATGGCTGACGCAGAACACGGACTCGTTGTGGCAACCTTCAAGGTGCAGTTTTCCCCGACGGTTCCATGACCTCACTCTGTTCGGACGATGGAATGTCGGGGAGTGGGGAAATAAAAAAAAGAGCTGAATTTTCTTCAGCTCTTACCAAAAACAATATTCTGGAGCTTATCGCGCAATAATGAATTTCACGGTTTCGCTTCTGCCGTAGGAACGGATGGTGGCAAAATAGATTCCTTCGCTAAGCAACGAAACATCGATGAGCGCAAGTTCCGAAACATAGCTCTTACCAATGGTTGCCTCACTGCGCGAAAGTCGCATGATCTGCTGCATCTGACAGTTGATAATCTCAATTGACTCATAGCCGTTTGAAGGTGTCAGCAGGATATACAATTTATCGTTGGCCGGATTGGGATACAGTTTCATGTGGCCGCTGTCGGAAACCATCTGATAGTTTTGCGCAGCGAATGTCGGTATCAGAAAACTGCGTACACGGCTTCCGTTGGGATATGAACCAAAGGAAAGGTCTGCAGACTGAAATCCGAAATTCAGACTGTCAACAAAATTTATGGAGTCATATCCGAGGATCAGGCTGCCGTTTAGAGTAATTTCTGTATTTGTATGCAATCCGCTCTGGGCGATGTCTCCATCAATCCACACAATCAGATATTTTCGCGGAGATAGCATGGTGTCTGGAAAAGTGTAAATTGGTTCGGGCTCACCTGAAGTATTGTAAAATATCTGCAGTCCCTGCAGTTGAAGTCTTTCCTGAGAGCTGTTGTACAGTTCAAGCCAGCCATCGTATTCATTATCCTGATCGGCAACTGAAGCGTCATTCTCTGTTTTGATTTCATTCATCACGAGCGCATTGGCACGGACCTGGGGATAAACCGTATATAGTTCATATGCTGCGCGCTCAGGCAGGAAGCGGCCTGCACTGTCATTCTGAGCATAGAAATAATACTGCAGTATATCGCCATCCGAAATAATTGTTGTACCGAAAATGCTGTCGCCGGCAAATAAATCATTATGTGCGGATC
>VSSQ01000706.1_pt1 | contig 17599 bp, 19 predicted proteins | sample 4763081 | NCBI WGS metagenome assembly VSSQ01 (sample SAMN12137344, study PRJNA551015) | bioreactor metagenome | isolation source: SDC9 anaerobic chlorinated ethene degrading culture | place: USA: Knoxville, Tennesee | collected 2015-01-01
TGCTGAAGGAAGGTAAGGTTAAAGATGTTACGGAAGCGGCTAAAACTGTTAGTATAAGCAGGAGTGTCTATTATAAATACAAGGATTCAGTTTTTGCTTTATCAGAAACTGAGCAGGGGCAGAAGGTAACTATTAATATGATGATAAATGATAATAAAGGTGTACTTTCAGGAATATTGAACTATATTTCAGAAGAAGGTGGAAGTATAATAACAATTAATCAAGGAATCCCCATGAATAAAAAAGCAAATTTAAGTTTGACAATTGATACCTCTTCACTTAAGGGAGATTTAAAAACTTTGCTTGAAGATTTATCTAAAGTAAAAGATGTGGAGAAAGTAGAATTTGTAGCTATGGAATAAATTTAATAAGTTTAAAGCTTCTTCTTAGAAGTTTTGATATCTTGCAAATAGGTTGTTGAAGTGTGTATAGATTACATATATAGCAACCTTATTTTTATTTATAAAAAATCATAAATAAAAATTAAATCTTATTTTACACTTTAGATTTAATAAATAAATTTAGTTAAAGTTTTATTTTAATATAAAATGTAATTATTTATTAATAAAATATATAAAATATAATATAGTGATTTATAGGAGAATAGCTTTTGTTAGAAATATTATTATCAATATCAATGGTACTTTTAACTACAACTATAATACTTATAATAGAATACAAAAATATGAAAAAGAAAAATAAATGAAAAAAGGGCTATTTCTAAATATATTCTCATTATAAAGCAAGAGTCATTTTATATGAATATATTAGAAATTAAGCCTTTATTTATTTTTTGAAATTTGATATAGTAGTTTTGGACATAAAAAGAGATAATAATATATGGTGAATTAATAGTTTATAGAATTATTATTTTATATTATTAAAAATTGGTAGATTTATTTAAGAAATATAGCAAAGATTAATACATATATAATGATATTTTATACATAGGGAGGGATAAAGTTTGGATATTTATTTTGACAATAGCTCAACAACAAAACCATATAGAAAAGTTATAGAAGAAGTAGTAACTGCAATGGAGGAATATTTCGGAAATCCATCATCTCTCCATAAGATAGGAATGAAAGCTGAAAGGAAGCTTACAGAAGCAAGAGATTTCTTAGGTAAAAGCATAAATGCATCAAAAGAAGAAATATATTTTACATCAGGTGGTAGTGAAGCAAATAATTTAATAATAAAAGGATTAGTAAAGCCAGGACATCATGTTATAACAACTGTATTTGAGCATCATTCAGTTTTGATGACATATAAGGAGCTTGAAAAAATTGGTGTTAAAGTCACATATTTAGATGTTAATAGAGATGGGAAAATATCTTTAGATGAATTGAAGGAAGTTATATGTAAAGATACTGTATTAGTTTCTATAATGCATGTAAATAATGAAATAGGAACAATACAGCATATAGAAGAAATAGGTAGTATTATAAAAGAAAAAAGTTCTAGAGCAAAGTTTCATGTTGATGCAGTTCAATCTTATGGAAAACTAAATATAAATGTAAAGAAGATGAATATAGATATGCTATCAATTTCTGGACATAAAATTCACGGACCAAAGGGAATAGGGTTTTGTTATATAAAAAAGGGTATAGTTTTAAATTCATTAATAAATGGCGGAAGTCAAGAAGGTGGATTTAGAGGTGGAACTCAAAATGTTCCAGCTATAATTGGTTTACATAAGGCAGCAGAAATAACTTTTATTAATCAAGAAGAAAACTTTAACTATGTAAAAAATTTAAAACAATATATGATAGAAAAGTTACAAGAAATAGATGATTTAAGAATAAACAGTCCTTTAAGAGAAGATTTTACACCTTACATATTAAATGTTTCATTTATAGGTGTAAGAGCAGAAGTTTTACTTCATTTATTAGAAGATAAAGATATATTTGTGGCTACTGGATCTGCATGTACTTCAAAAACTAGTGCATCATCTGGAAGTTATGTAATAAGAGCTTTAGGATTAGAAAAAAAAGAAATAGAAAGTGCTATAAGATTTTCATTTTCAAGGTTTAATACTAAAGAAGAAGTTGATGAAGTTGTAGAAGTTTTAAAGAGTTCATTAAATTTTTTAAGGAGAGTAAAAAAATGAATAAATTAATATTAGTAAAATATGCATCAGAGATTTTTTTAAAGGGCTTAAATAGAAATAAGTTTGAAAAAAAATTAAGAGATAATATAAAGAAAAAATTAAAGGGAATTAATTATGAATTAATTTCTGATCAAGGCAGATATTTTATTAAAGCAGATGATATAGAAGAAGCTACTGAAAGAGTAAGAAAAGTTTTTGGTGTTGCTGAAGTTTGTATAGTAACAGAAGTACCAAGAGATATGCAAGCAATAAAAGAAGAAGCGTTAAAAAAAGTTAAGGATGCTAATCCTAAAAACTTTAAGATAGAAACGAATAGGGCAAATAAGGTATTCCCTAAAAATTCATTAGAGACTTCTAAGGAAGTTGGAGCATATGTAGTTTATCATATGGATGGATTAGAAGTTAAAGTTAAAAATCCAGAATGTCTAGTAAATATAGAAATTAGAGAAAATGCATACATATATACAACAAAAGATAAAATTAAAGGTGCTGGTGGTTTACCATATGGAATAAATGGAAGCACTATGCTTATGTTATCTGGTGGGATAGATTCACCTGTTGCGGGATATTTAATGGCTAGAAGAGGTGTAGAATTACATTGTGTTTATTATCATAGCCACCCTTATACTTCTGAAAGAGCAAAGGATAAGGTTAAAGATTTAGCTAAAATACTTTCTACTTATACAGAAAAGGTTAAATTGCATATAGTACCATTTACAGAAATACAAATGGCAATAATAAATGGATGTAGAGAAGATGAATTAACAATAATAATGAGAAGATTTATGATGAGAGTTGCTTGTGGTTTAGCAGAAAAATATGGCATCCAATCAGTAGCAACAGGAGAGAGTATAGGGCAAGTTGCTAGCCAAACTATGGAAGGCTTAATGGTAAGTAATGATTGTGCTGATAGACCCGTATTTAGACCACTAATAGCTATGGATAAAACAGATATAATGGATATAGCAAGAGGAATAGGAACATATGAAACTTCAATATTACCATACGAAGATTGTTGTACTATATTTGTTCCAAAGCATCCAAAAACAAAGCCAAGAGTAGAATCAATAAGAGAATCAGAAAGTGTATTAAATATAGATGAACTAGTAAATAAAGCAATAGAAGAAACAGAAGTAGTTATTTTTCAATAAAGGAAGCAATTAACTGTTAACAATTAAGGCTGATAAAAAACAAAGTTTTTATCAGCCTTAATTTAAAATTTTGATTTTAAGTTTACTAAAAATCTTCCCAAATTGTACATTGTTAATTGATTTATCTCGCTCTCATTCGAGTTGCTTGTTGTCTAGCTTTTTTTATCTGACTGTGATCAAATGGATGTAAATCTTTCTTTGTAGTTAAGTTAGCTATATTGGAAATAGTGATAACTTCAGAATCAGATTTTCCTTTTTCACCTTCAATTCCCATGATGATTACTTTATGACCTTGTTTAACATCAATAAAAGTTGGCTTTTTAAACCACTTTCTAGCCTTGTATTGAGTTTTAACTACACCTTTACCCATATCTGGTTTAACTAAAATATGAGCAGTTAAAATTCTTAAAATTCCTAATATGTTCTTTTCTTCAATTTTTACAGATAAAACAGTACCAGCAGAACTAGTCATTCTATCTCCATATTTATCCATATATGCATCTGTAAAGTATTTACTCATTTTATCTTTGAAACCCATAATTAAAACTCCTTTATATCTAAGAAATATTTCATAATAAAATAATTATAATAACAAGGTCATTATAACATAATTATATAATTTGTTAAATAAAAAAATAAATTTATTATTTACCTATTTCTTTTTCATATAAATTACTTAAAATTTTTATATGAAGTTCTTCATCTAAGATTATTCTATTAATAATTGCAATGATATTTTCGTCATCAATTATATTAGCAGTCTTTCTATATTGTTCAATTGCTTCCTTTTCACTCTTAATATCAGATAATAAAATTTCTTTTAAACAAATATCTTTGGCTATAAATTTCGAACTCCAATAAAGGTCTTTATTTTTTTTTCTTAGTAAGAAAGTTGGGTTTTCGCCCAAAGCTATCAGTAATTCTCCTAAAATTTCTAAGTGATGCATTTCAACGATTGCAATTCCCTTTAAAGTATTTTTGATATAATCACTAGTTATTAATTGATGATAAGTATACTGGGTAATAGCAGTTAACTCAGAAACCTCTCCAGCATAGCTTTTTTTTATTAAATCAGCATAAATAGAATTTTTATCATATACTTTAATTTTAGGATAAGGCAAACCTAATGAATAACTATCTTGAAGATCTTTATAATCACCTTTCATAATAACTCCTTTAAATTATTTATCATTATAATATATGATTAAGTTTTTTATAGTGACAGGATTTTGTAAAGCAAAATATTATTATTACCTTCACTATTTTATCTTTTTCATTTAAAATTAGTAGTTGAAAATATTTAATTTGAAAAAGTTTCATTTTAAATTATTTGATATTATCAAAATATAGAAAGGGAGAAAGTAATGAATATAGTATTTAATGAAATAACACAAAAAGCTTTGTTAAAAGAAATTGAAAAAAGTGAGCATAATCATATAAGAGTAAAGGTAGTGGCTGTTGGATGCGGAAAACCTGCTTACGATTTATATGCAGATTTTATTTCAGATGAGGACTTTGAGGTTACTATTAATGAAGTAAGGTTTGTAATAGCTAAGCAAGATGAGAAGTTATGCAATGATATTGAAATAAAATATGATAAGGAAATTTATAATAAAGATTTCTATATAAGAAGTTTATAAGATTTTAATGAATATATAAAAAGTTATTTGTGTATCAATTTTTATGACTTATTAAAAACAAAAAAGATGAATGATTTTATAATTCATTCATCTTTTTCATAATACTAAGAGGATACTATTTATATTGCATCCATTTATATTATTTACTTAAATATAATTATTATTCAAAGTTTATTTAACTAAAATTAAATATTTTGATAAATCTATCTTATATTCTATTAACATTTCAATTATTGTATCTCTGAATTCATTCTCAGGAGACTTTTTAGAAATAATCTCTGGTAAAGTTATGTTAGAATACATTATATCCCTTGAAAATTTATAATTTTTATTAAGAATATCAGCAGTTTTTATAACTATATCATTCCAGTCATCACTCTGGACTTTAAAGTTATCTAACTTAAATGATAATGGTGTTTTATCAGTAAAATCATTATATATTTCTAAATAATTATTAAGAATAGACTCATCTAAGGGGAGATATTCTTCTTCCTCTTTTTTTGTGGTAGAGTCAAATTTTTCATTTTTATTTCTAATACTATCCATCCAATCAATATATTTTTCAATACTAATACTAATATCATAAAGCCTTACAGATATTTCTCTATATTTGCCACTTAAATTAAAGTTTCTTTCATTTTTTATTATTGAACTAGATGTATCTTCAATAAAATCTATAGATTTTTCTAAAGTATTTTTTAAATTTGTTAAAGAATTTGCTATTTCTATAGAAGCTTTAGGAAATTCTTTAGTTATAAATTCTATTACCTCTGTATCTATTATTGGATAGTCTTCCTTTTTTTTTATTATAGTATCTTCTTCTACTAACGAACTATTAGAAGATTTTAATAAAGAGAATTTTTTATTAGCCATTGGTATTCCTTTCAAAATTATTTCTACGTATAATTGTACTAATAAAAATTCATATATATAACTAAAATAATAAATTTACATAGGGTAAACAATAAAGGAAGTTACACATATTATGTATTATCTAAACTTCAAGATAAAAGGAGAGAATACAAATGAGAATATGTTTAACAAGAGTAAGACGTAATACTTTATCTACAGGAACAGAATGTAATTTATCAATTTGTGCAGATGGAGCCTTTGGAAGAGCGTTAAGAAGAAATTTACCTGGATGTATATGCGGAAAAGGAATAAAAATAAATATTATAGTAAGGAATTGTGATGGTGTTTTACCGGCCCCGGCTCTTCCATGTAATAATTTATTATCAATTTCTAGTCCTATAAGAGTAATAAGAAGAAATCCATGTTGTAATAATATTGGTTTTGATAATTGGGATATGGATAATTTTAATATTTCTGATTTTGATACTGATACATTTGATAATAGCATTATTAATGAAAGTGAGTCCTTCGGAGTAGAAAATTTTAATTTTGATGAATTAAGTTGTACTAGTTGTGGTAATAATGACTTAAATAGCGGTAATTGTGATTTATCATCAGGAAATATTAGTGGGGGTTGCGGATTGAGTAGAAATTCTATGCCAGAAGAATTTGCTATAATAGTAAGATCTTTTAATCCTGCACTTTCAAGATTCTTATGTAAGTATCCACAAACTTATGTAACAGACTGTGATAATACTATAAAATTAATTTTTATATTTGATAGAAATGGAAGTGTACCACCATATGAGAATATTTCTAACTCCTCCAATTGTTGTTCATGTGGATTTGGTGGATGTGGATGTGGATTCGGTTGTGGCTGTGGAGGTTTATTTGGATTAACAGCTCTTGCATTATTATTCTGTTGCTGTTAGTTAAAGTTAGATAATTAAATTTGAATCTAAATGAACAAAAGATAAGTTTAAGTGCCAAGGTAAGATTAAAACCTTACCTTGGCTTCTTTAAGTTAAATTTCAGAAAATGTTATAATTTTGTTATGAAACTGACACAATTTTTATAGTATAATAGTCTTGGGGAATTAATATGCTTAAAGTAAAGTGAGGGAGTATTAATATGGAAAAACTTCTCATAGACAAAGTTAATTTAACGATTGAGAATTATAGAGCTGCAAAAGAGGATTTAAGAAATGATGGAGATTTAATTAATCATTTTGCATCTTTAGTTTTTACTCATTATGAAAAAGAAATTCCGTTTGAAAAAGTAAAAGAAATTAGAAAATATATAAAATCTACTTCATCAAGAGTTTCACCATTTAGAGGGGAAATGCTTTATATTTTATCTTTATTAATAGCATTGGAAGAAACAAATGAGTACAAGCTAATAGAAGATATATATGAAACGATGGAAACACTAAAATTTAAAGGATTTAATGAATGTGATTATTTAATATTAGCAGCTTTTGTTATAGCTAAATATGGATATAATAAGGATAAATATGAAATAGTTAATAAAATGAAGGATGTATATATTTTATTAAAAGAAAAATATTATAATATTACTGGAGAAGATGATTATTTAGTTTGTGCATTATGGGCATTAAATGATATTGATGTAAGTACAATTGATGAATTTATAGAAAGTATTTATACTCATATGGCAGAATTAAATATAAAATCTAAAAATGGTATTCAGGGGTTAACAAATGCTATAATGTTAAATGGATCTTCAGGGCACATGTACAAGACTATAGAATTTATATTACAGCTAGAAAAAAGAGATATAAAATTAGCACAACAATTTTTACCTTTACTTGGAATGCTAACTAATAACGATATAAGAAAAAGTTCTGATTTAATTGAAGACGTAGTAGATATGCTTTGTGAAGAAGAAAGTGAATATGAATATTATATGGATAAAGGGTTTAGGAATATTATAGCAATAACAATAATATCATTTTCAACGATATCTGAAAATAGAAATTATATAGATGAGTTATTAGCCTTAGGAGTATATTGTTTTATAAAATCTAAAAATAAAGGAATGTTTGCAGAAGCTCTAGCGTAAAAAGGAGAAAATATGGAAAAGGTAATTTTACATGTAGATATGGATGCCTTTTTTGCATCAGTTGAACAACTTGATAATAAAAAACTTAGGGGTAAGCCAGTAATCGTTGGTGGAGTAAGTGAAAGAGGAGTTGTATCAACATGTTCATATGAAGCTAGAAAATATGGAGTGCATTCTGCAATGCCGATATTTATAGCACAAAAATTATGTCCAAATGGTATATATTTAAGAACAAGAATGTTTAGATATAAAGAAGTTTCGGGGCAGATTTTTAATATTTTAAGAGATGTTACAGAAATTATAGAACCACTTTCAATTGATGAAGCTTATTTAGACATAACTAATAGTAATTTTGATAATGGAATGGAAGCTGCAAAATATATAAAAAATAGAGTTTTTAAAGAGATTGGACTAACTATTTCTGTAGGCATATCATATAATAAATTTTTAGCAAAATTAGCTTCAGATTGGAATAAGCCAAATGGAATAAAAATTATAACGAAAAATATGATTCCAGAAATACTTTTACCATTGCCTATTTCAAAGATACATGGACTTGGTAAAAAATCAGTAGAAAAACTAAATAATATAGGAATATTTCTAGTTAAGGATTTATATGAAATGCCTAAAAATTTTTATATAGAATACTTAGGTAAATATGGATTGGAAATCTACGATAGAATAAGAGGTATTGATAATAGAGAGGTTAAAATTGAAAGGGATAGAAAGTCTTATGGGAGAGAGAGAACACTAAAGAGTGATACTAATGAAAAAGAAGAATTATTAATGTATTTAGAAAATTTTTCTAGAGAAATAAGTAAAAGTCTTTTAAGAGATAATGTTGAAGGAAAAACAATTACAGTAAAATATAAAACAAGTGATTTCCAAAGTCATACTAGAAGCAAAACACTAAATTATTATACAAATAACTTTAAGGATATATATAATACATGTAGGGAAATACTAGATAATGAAGAAATAACTCAAGGAATTAGGTTAATAGGAATTTCTATATCATCATTTAAAGAAAATACTATAGAACAATTAAAGTTATTTTAAACAAAATATAAATTAATATATTTATTTATAAACTAGCTTTATTTACTATTGTTTTTCATTTATAATAAATTCCTGAAAGATAAACTTGAGATACAGGAGGATAATATTAAATGAATAAAAAAGATTTAGCAAGAATGATAGACCATACAATATTAAAAGCAGAAGCAACTGAAGTGGAGGTAGAAAAACTTTGCACTGAAGCTTTGGAATATAATTTTGCATCAGTATGTGTAAATCCTTCTATGGTTGAAAAAGCTGCAGAAATATTAAAGGGTAGTGAAGTAAAGGTTTGTACAGTAATAGGTTTTCCTTTAGGAGCAACAACAACAGAAGTAAAGGCTTTCGAAACAGAAGACACAATTAAAAAAGGTGCAACAGAAGTTGATATGGTTATAAATGTTGGAAAACTTAAAGAGGGAAATTTAGAATATGTAAAGAAAGATATAGAAGCTGTTGTTAATGCGGCAAAAGGAAAAGCTTTAACTAAAGTTATAATAGAAACTTGTTTATTAACTGATGAAGAAAAGATAACTGCTTGCAAGTTGTCAAAGGAAGCAGGAGCAGATTTTGTTAAGACATCTACAGGATTCAGCACTGGCGGAGCTACAGCAAGGGATATAAAGTTAATGAGAGAAACAGTAGGACCTGATCTTGGAGTTAAGGCTTCAGGTGGAGTAAGAACTAATGCAGATGCTTTAGCTATGATTGAAAATGGTGCGACAAGAATAGGTGCATCAGCTTCAATAGCAATATGTGAAGGAACTGAATCTAACTCCAATTATTAATATTTAAAACTTTTATTAAATATAAATAATTGCGTAAATTTATTTGGGAAATAAAGTTTTTCATTAATTATTAATCCATATATTGAACATTTTTTATAACATTAAAATAAGTCTATAGGCAAATAATAATAGTGTAAGTTATAGGAGGTGTTTGATATGACTAATGTATGTGGTTGCAATAAAAATAAAAAATCAGAAGAAAAAAAACATATTGATGAAAGTGGAAGTCATGGAGCAAAAAAGACAGCTACAAATAATCAATGGGGTAAATAGTAACTAAAAAAAGTCTGTAATAAGCAAATGTTTATTACAGACTTTTTTATATTACTAGACTATATATTCTATTTCAAATTTCAGTGAAATTGTTTTAATTTATTATACAATATTTTAAAATTATATTTAATAAAATTCAGTAAGGATGTTGAATTTTTAGAAAGGTACACAGAATAATACTTGAGTCTTCAAATATGTATAAATATTTTAAAGAAATATATTTACAAACATCGCATTATATTGTAATATATACTATATAATAAAGTAAAAAATATCGGGGGATTAAAATGGATAATATAAGGAACTTTACACCAAAAGAAGGATCATTTTTAAAATACGTAACTTGGCTATTAATAACTTATTCAATAGTAGCAATATTTTTATTTTTTAATGGTAAGTTAGTATTTGATATTACGTTGAACTCATTTTATATTGTTGCAACATTTGTTTTAGTAACATTAATTTATTCTACTTTTACATTTAGTAAAAAATATATGAATATTGCATTAATAGTGGCAGGAGTATATATTATTCTAATGGGAGTATTTAGTCCTATAGTGAGTTACAAGGCTCATAGAAAGCTAATTGGTGATGTAAAAAGTATTGAGTTTACTAATGAAATAGATCATATAGATCTAAAACAATTACCAACAATAGATAAAGATTTAGCATATAAATTAGCAGATAAAAAGCTGGGGGAGATTCCTAGTCTAGGTAGCCAAGTAGAAATTGGAGATTTAACATTACAAAGTATCTCTGGACAACTTTACTATGTTGCTCCATTAGAGCATTCATCATTATTTAAGTGGTTTACCAATAAAGAAGGAACCACAGGCTATATAAAAATAAGTGCAACAAATCAAAGTGATATTCAATTGGTAACTGAAGTAAATGGAAAAGATATTAAAATAAAATATTTAGATTCAGCGTATCTTTTTAGTGATTTACGAAGAGCAGCTTATTTAAGAGATATGAAAGCAGGTCATACTGATTTTACCTTTGAATTAGATGATGAAGGTAATCCGTACTGGGTAATTACAAGATATGATAATGCTATTGGATTATCTGAATCAAAAGCAATAGGAGTATTGGTACTAGACGCTCAAAATGGGGATTCTAATATTTATTCAATAGAAGATGCACCAAAATGGATAGACAGAATTCAACCAGATAGATATATAGAAAACTATATAAATAAATGGGGAGAACTTATACATGGAATATTTAACTTTAGTGATAAGGATAAATTAAAGGCTACCGAAGGAATGAATTTAATATTTAATAATGAAGAATGTTATTATTATACAGGAATAACATCAGTAGGAAATGATGAAGGATTGGTAGGATTTATGCTAACTAATACTAGAACTGGTGAAGCAAATATGTATAAAACTTCAGGAGCAACAGAAATAGCAAGTATGAAGTCAGCAGAAGGGAAAGTTCAACAGTATGGATATACAGCTACTTTTCCGTATTTAATAAATATACAAAACGAACCAACTTATTTTATGACTTTAAAGGACTCTAATGGATTAGTTAAGCAATATGCTATGGTAAATGTTGAAAACTATAATATAGTAGGAGTTGCGGATTCGTTACAAGGAACTCTTAATAAATATTTAGAAGGATTGACTGATACTAATATTTCACTTGAAGGAAGTAATAATGAAGAAACTTTAGAAGGAGAGATTGAGAGAATTGGAGTAGTAGTTAAGGATGGAACTAGTATTTATGATATAAAAATTAAGGGAAATAATAATATATTTTCAGTTTCCACAGAAACATCAAGAGAAGTTGCATTAAGTTCTGTTGGAGATAAGATATCGGTTAAATTTATAAAATTTGGAGATGGAAAATTCATATTAACAAACTCATTTGAAAATATTACTTTAAATAATAACGGGAATTAATACAAATAAAGAAAAGCATGAATTGATTAATCAATTCATGCTTTTCTTTATTTATATTAATTTCATATTTCACTAATAAAAGTAGTAATATAATTTGATTTTATCACATAAAATGTTTAGAACATTATATAAGTAAGTTTTATATAGAGGTGTGAAATGAAAATAAAAATAGATATTTATTCAGGTTTTTTAGGCGCTGGCAAGACTTTTCTTATGAAAAAACTTATTACAGAAGGAGCTTATGAAAATAATATAGCAATTATAGAAAATGAATTTGGAGAAGTTAGTATCGATGCAGCAATTTTAAGAGAGTCTAATATAGAGGTAAAGGAAATAAATTCAGGATGTATTTGTTGTCAAGTTACAGGAGATTTTAAATCAGCAATTTTAGAGGTTATTAAAGAATACAAACCAGATAGAATAATAGTTGAACCTTCAGGAGTTGCAAAATTAACTGATATAGTTAAAGTTTTTAATGCTGAAAGTTTAAATGAAAAGGTAGTTATAGACAATATAATAACAGTAATAGATCCAGAAAAATTTAATAGTTATATTGAAAACTTTAAAGAATTTTATGAAAATCAAATAATAAATGCAAAGAAAATAGTGTTAAGCAGAACTCAAAAGTTAAATTCCCAAGATCTTGGAGATATTATTTCAAGAATCAAGAGATTAAATAAAGAAGCAATTATAATAACTGATGAATGGAGTAAATTAGAAGGGAAATTTATACTAGAAAATAATCATTTAGAAGCTAGTAAATATGAAGCTATAAATATAAAAGGAAGCAAGTTGAATAAAGCTAAACTAAGTAAAAGAATTGAAGAGCATAAAAAAGCAGATGAAATTTTTGAGACTTTTGCTATTTATCCAAAAGCTAAAATATCAAAATTAGAGTTAATATCTAAATTTAAGTTTATATCATCATCAAAGACTTATGGTGATGTATTAAGAGCAAAAGGGATAGTAACGCTATTGGATGGCAGTAATGGACAATTTGATTTTGTAAAAGATGAATTTCAAATTAGAGAAATAAAAAATGAATCTAAAAGTGTGATTTCTTTTATAGGAATTAAATTAAATAAAGATCAACTAAAAAGTCTTTTTAAATAAGGAGTAAAAAGTGAAGAGTAAATTAGAAATAGTAAGTGGATTCCTAAGCTCTGGAAAAACATCTTTTATAAATTCTTATTTAACAACAGAAGTATGTAAGAATGAAAAAATATTAGTAGTTCTTTTAGAAAAAGGAACTACTAATATAGTAAGAAATTTAAATTATGTTAAAGTCGTATATCTAGAAAAAGTTAATAATATAAAAGAACTGTTATTAAAGGAAATACAAGAGGAGAAATATAATAGAATAATAATTGAATTTAATGGAACACATAATTTGAACATAGTAACTGATTTACTTAAGGATAAAAAAATAAAAGAAAAGACAAGCTTCTATGGGAACTATTATGTGGGAGACTGTAGGAATTTGGATGTATATATAAAGAATATAGGAGAACTTATAATTCCATTTATTCAATCAAGTAAGCTTATAATATTAAATAATATAAATTATATGAATGAAGAGAAGAAAGAAACTATAGTAAAAACTATAGAAAATATAAATTTTACAGCACCTATAATAAAATCTTTTAGTATAAATAATTTAAAAGACGATTTGGATGCAAGTAATTACTTTAAAGAAAGCAAATTAACTAGAAAGTTTAAAACTCTTTTTAATAAGGGGGAATACAAAAAATGAATATAACTATATTAGAAAAATGGGCCAATACATTTATTAGTATGATATTAGAAGCGTTGCCATTTATATTAATTGGAGCTTTAGTTTCAGCAATAATACAAATGTATATTTCAGAGGAGTTAGTAAAAAGAATCTTACCTAAAAATAAATTTATATCTATGTTATTTGCTGCATTAATAGGAGTTTTTATACCTATATGTGAATGTGCTATAGTAACTATTGCAAAAAGCTTAATAAAAAAAGGGGTGCCCATTGGAGTAGCAATAGTCTTCATGCTTTCTGTTCCTATTGTAAATCCTGTAGTTATATTATCAACTTTTTATGCATTTAGTGGAATAAAAGTGGCTTTAATAAGAGTTTTAGGGGGAATAGTATGTGCTATAGTAATAGGAAGTTTAATGGATATATTATCTACAAAGAATAAGGATATAATAAAAAATAACAATAATTATGATATCATGTGTGATTGTGGATGTGTAGCAACTAATTATTTTTATAATAAATCTAAAATAAGATTATGCTTAGAACACGCTAATAAGGAATTTTCTAATATATTGAAGTATTACATATTAGGCTCTTTTTTATCTAGTTCATTTATAGTAATGGTTGATAAAGATATGTTAAATATAATGTCAGGTGGAAAGTATATACCTATAATTATAATGATGACATTATCATTTTTACTTTCTTTATGTTCAGAAGCAGATGCATTTATAGCAAGAGGATTTTTAAACCATTTTGGATTACCAGCTACTTCAGCATTTTTAATACTTGGACCAATGCTGGATTTGAAAAATTCTATAATAATTGGATCTTATTTTAAGAAAGGCTTTGCACTTAAGCTTATAATATTAATTCCCCTAATTGTACTAGGTTTTTCAATAGCTTTATCAATAATCATATAAGGAGGTAGTATGAAGAAATTTAATGTGGATGAGTTTATATGGTTATTAATATTAATACTGCTTACAACATTTATTGGATATTTATTATTTTCAGGGTATATATATAGGTTTTTAAGCGCAAAAACTGCAAAGAATTTATGGATAGCTTTAATAATATTACCGATACTTATTTTAGCACAAATATATAAAGTAATAAGTTTCAATTCGAGAAAAGATAGTTCTATTAGCTATCTACCAATAATATTGACTTTAACAATAGGAGTATTTATATTATTAAATGATTTTATAATACAAGAGAGTATGAATATAAATGTTTATAGTTTTAAAAATAAGATAGCAGATGAGGCTCTAGAAATATCGTATGAAAACCATCATATAATAGAAGAAATAGATGAGGATGGAGAAGAATTTTTAGGAAAATATATAATATTTACTGGATTTGTTCATAGACATAATAATGAACAAAAGTTTCTTTTAGCAAGAGAAGAAATGAATTGTTGTGTGGCAGATTCTGTAATTATAGGTTTAAAGTCAATTAGTAAAGATAACTTTAATGATGGACAATGGATAAAAGTCTTAGGAAAAATAGAATATGATGGAGAGTACTACTTAAACATAATAGAATATATTAAGGTGAACCCACCGAATAACCAATATTTTTAACTTAAAAATGACTAGTTATATGTTTTATACTTTATAACTAGTCATTTTAATTTGATAAAATAAAGTTATTTTTTATTTGGTTCTACATGAATTATTACATCTATTTTTTTGCCCAGCTTGTTAATTAAAGTATTTTCAATTTTATGAACTAAACTATGTGCTTCATCAATATTTAAATTAGAATCAACTTTAATATGCATATCTAAAAACACATAATCTTTAAAACCTCTAGAGCGTATATTGTGAACATCTTTAATATCATCAAATTCTTCTAAAATATCAATAACTATTTCTTCATCTAATATTACTTTATCAGTTAAAGGAGAAATATTATCTTTAAATATTTCGTAAGAAGCATGAAGTATGAAAAGAGAAACTATAAAAGAAGTTATTGTATCAACTATAGGAGGAAATCCTAATTTTATACATAATAATGTTATTAAAACTCCGCTAGAAACAAATATATCACTTTTAGTATGAAGAGAATCTGCAATTAGTAGTTGACTATTAAGTTTAATTCCTTGTTTGTTTTCATAAACTGCAACAAATATATTAATAAATAATGTTAATAATATAATAACTAAGCTCTCTACACTAATTTCTAGTATAGATGGATTAAACAACTTGTAAATTGAAGATTTAATAACGCTAAAAGATATAAATAAGAGCATAGTTCCAATGAACATACTTGCAATTGTTTCAAATTTTTTATGACCATATGGATGCGAGCTATCTTTAGGCCTAGATGCTAAAACAATACCTATTATACCTATTATATTTGAAGCACTATCAGAAATAGAATGAAACCCATCAGCCATTACACTGGAACTATTTATTACTAAACCAATTAATATTTTAGAAACGGCAACAATTAAGTTAGCCCCTAGTAATACTAACAATATAAGCTTAACTTTTTTATAATTATTATTTTCTATTTTTCTCATTTCCTTTACAAATAATATATAATTCCATTTTATTCTTACAAATTATAAAAGTTACACTATAAAAAAGATAGTAATTATAGGAGTTTAAAAAAGAAGTTGTTAGAAAAATAAAAAGGGGGAAGGGGGAATTAATAAAGATATTTTGGTTAAACTAAAGTTAAAATTACTAAAGGTTGGTGTATATAATGACTATAATAAATTTTATTATATTTAACTTAATATTATATTCAATTATAGGATGGTTAATTGAAGGCTTGTATAGCTATGTTGTATCTGGAAGTTTTAATAAAGAAAGATTTATGAAGGGGCCATATAAACCAATGTATGGAATTGCTTTTACTATTTTAGTATTATGTGATAAATATCTTAATATTAACATAGTATTAAAGCTTATACTATATTTTATAGTTCCTACAGCAGTAGAGTTTATAAGTGGGTATTTATTAAAGGAAATGTTTAACAAACAATATTGGGATTATTCAAATCTTAAGATGAACTATAAAGGATTAATAACACTAAGATTTTCTTTTTATTGGTTTGTACTATGCTATATAGGTTTAAATGTAGTTCAACCTATAATAAATAGTATATATTTAAGTTTAGAAAAGGGTTTTAGAATATCAAATCTTATCTTCAGTTTTGTAATAATATTTGATTTAATAATAACAATAAAAAGTTTATATAGAAGTCTTGCTATTCAAAATTAAGCTTTAAATATACATAATAAAATTATAAGAAAAAATTCAATATTGCTTAATTTTTAGTATTTATATATTATATAAATATATAATATACTTAATGAAAAGGAGAAGAATATGTCATTTGAAAAATTAGATATGAAAGATACAGAAGTAAGAGATGGAAGAAGCTGTATTATTTTATGTAACTTTAATGCAAAGGAAGTAAAAACAATTAGCAATCTTGCAGGAATGTTTGGAATAAAAGATAAAATAATATTAAATTATAAAAATGGGAATTCAATTGTAAAAGATATATTAGAAAATAATATATTATCTGATTCAGAAGATGGAGTAAAAAATAAAGCAATAATATTTAATAATATTCCAGGTGCAAAGATGGGAACATTTATTGAAAATATTAAGAAGTTTAGAATAAATAATGTATTAAAAGCTACAGTTACAGAAACATCAAGGGAGTGGACCGTTAACTTTTTATTGAAAAATCTAGTGGCGGAAAGAATAGCAATGAAATCAGGAAAAGACTTCAACCATGATGAAGAATAGTAAAAAAATGCCAAGCATTTTTCAGTTCACAAGGTACAGTGCACAGTTGTTTTATTTTTTTAGGTAACAGGTGTCAGGTAAAAGGTAACAGGGAACAAGTTCAATTATAGTCTGCTACGCTTAACTAAATTTTAATGTCCCTCACCAATTATTTTTTACCAATAACTTAATTTATTATTAATTTAAATTCTTAATATAAGTTGGCGAAGGTAAATAGACGGTGAAATA
>VSSQ01000709.1_pt1 | contig 17565 bp, 17 predicted proteins | sample 4763081 | NCBI WGS metagenome assembly VSSQ01 (sample SAMN12137344, study PRJNA551015) | bioreactor metagenome | isolation source: SDC9 anaerobic chlorinated ethene degrading culture | place: USA: Knoxville, Tennesee | collected 2015-01-01
GAACTCAAAGGCATACCGGTTCAGAACGGACGGATCCAGCCCCACCTCTTCCAGGATATGGACGACCCTGTCATCCCGCTCCGCCCGTGAAGAAGCCAGCCCGTGGGCTGAAAGAGGTTCGCCGACGATGGCGGAGACTGTCATCCGGGGGTCAAGGGACGCGAAGGGGTCCTGGAAGACCATCTGGAAATTCCGGCGCGCCCGGCGGAGGTCCTCCCCCCCGAGGACCAGCAGGTTCTTGTCCCGGAACAGCACCTCCCCGGAGGTCACGGGCAGGAGCCGCAGCACTGCCCTTCCGGTGGTGGACTTGCCGCACCCCGACTCGCCCACGAGGCCGAGGGTCTCCCCCTTGTCCAGGTGAAAAGAGACCCCGTCCACCGCCTTCACATGGGCGGTGACTCGCTGCAGAAGTCCCGACCGCACGGGGAAATGCTTCTTCAGGTTTCTGACGTCAAGCAGGCGATCCGTCATTCCGCTCCTCCTCCTTCCAGCGGGGCACGAAGTTCGTGCCAGCGCCTGCACCGCACGAAGTGTCCGGGTTGGGCCTCGTGCAGGGGAGGTTCCGCGGCGCCGCAGGGGTCTTCGGCAAAGACGCAGCGGTTCCTGAACTTGCATCCCGAGGGCAGCGTTTCAAGGGAAGGGACCATTCCGGGGATTGCCCTCAGGTGCTTCACCCTTCCCTCCATCCTCGGGATGGATTCCAGAAGCCCCCTCGTGTAGGGGTGCAGGGGGTCTCGGAACAAAGCTTCCGTCGAAGCAAGCTCCAGAATTCTGCCGGCGTACATTACGGCCACTCTCTGGGCTGACTCCGCCACTATTCCCAGGTTGTGGGTTATGAGGAGCACCGACATGGTGCGCTCTTTTTTCAGGCCGTCCATCAGATCCAGGATCTGGGCCTGGATGGTCACGTCGAGGGCCGTGGTGGGCTCGTCGGCGATGAGCAGCTCCGGGTCCAGGGAGAGGGCCATGGCGATCATCACCCGCTGCCTCATTCCTCCGCTCAGAAGATGAGGGTAGGAATCCACCCGCTTTTCCGGTCCCGGAATGCCCACTTTCGCCAGCATCTCGACGGCCCTGTCCCGGGCTTCCCTTCGTGACATCGCCCCATGGGCCAGGATGCCCTCCACGATCTGGTCTCCCACCGTGTAGACGGGGTTCAGGGACGTCATGGGCTCCTGGAAGATCATGGAAATGTCCTTTCCCCGGATGTTCATCATCTCTTCGTTGGTCAGCTCCACCAGGTTTCTGCCCTTGAACGCGATGCTGCCGCCGCAGATCTTTCCGTGAGGGCGGGGCACAAGGCCCATCACCGCCAGGGAGGTCATGGATTTGCCGCTCCCAGACTCCCCCACAAGCCCGAGGGTTTCTCCCTTCGCTATGGAGAGGCTCACGCCGTCCACCGGAAAAATGTGCCCTGAAGCCGAAGGGAAGCTGACCCTGAGATCCCGTATTTCAAGGAGGGATGTATTTGTTTTCGGCTGCATGGCTCACACCCCCTCGATGTCCCGCCGGAAGTGCGGGTCAAGCCGGTCGCGGAGAACGTCTCCGACAAGGTTGAAGGAAAGGACGGTCAGGACGATGCAGGCCCCCGGGAAAATAAGGAGCCACGGCGCCCTCGTGAGGTACATCCGCCCCTCGCTGAGCATGTTGCCCCAGCTCGGGATGGACGGCGGAATGCCGAGCCCGAGAAAGTCCAGGGCCGCCATGTCCAGGAGGGAAAAGGCGAAGGTGAACGTGGCCTGGACAATGAGGGGGGACATCATGTTGGGCAGAATATGCTTCAGGATGATCCATTTCTGCTTCACCCCCGAAGCAACGGCGGCTTCGATATACGGCTCCTCCCGGAGCTTCAGGGTCAGGCCGTAGACGATACGGGTGGTCCGGGTGAGATAAGTGGCCCCCACGGCGATGATCACGTTCCCCATGCCCCGCCCGAGGATGGAAACGAGCACCAGGGCAAGAAGCAGCGGAGGAAAGGCCATGAGGACATCGATGAGTCGCATCAGGTACGGCTCTATCTTTCTGAAGTACCCCGACGATACGCCGATGAGCACGCCGATGGAAAGTGAAAAAAGAATGACCCCGGCGGATCCGGCCAGGCTGGTCCGGGCTCCGAACACTACCCGGCTGAAGATGTCCCTCCCGAAATTGTCGGTCCCGAAATAGTAGGTTCCGTCAGGGGAGCGGAGCTTGTCCACGGGGTTCATCTCCTGGGGATCGAAGGTGGCGATGTACGGGGCGAAAAGGGCAAAAATCAGGAGCAGAACAATGAAAAGCAATCCGCCGAGTGCAATTTTTCTCCTGTAAAAGGCCGAAAGAAATTTCATGGTCCGCCCCTCCTAGCTGTACCGGATCCGCGGATCCAGAAGAGCAAAGGACAGGTCCACCAGGAGATTGATCACCATGTACAGAAAAGCGATGATGAGAATGATTCCCTGGATGGTGGGATAGTCCCTTCTCAGAACCGATTCCACCACGAGCCGCCCGATCCCCGGAAGGGAGAAGACCGTTTCGGTCACTACGGTTCCCGCCATGAGGGCCACGAACGTAAACCCAAGGGCGGATACGACGGAGATGAGCGAATTCCGGAAGATATGCCGTATATTGACGGCTCCCTCGGACAATCCTTTTGCCCGGGCAGTCTTCACGTAATCCGCCTTGGCCACGTCCAGCATGCTCGACCGCGTCAGGCGGATGATGAGGGCCGAATTGGGAGCGGCCAGGGTGATGCAGGGAAGAACCAGATAGCGGAGGTTCGACCAGTCCCCCGATTCCAGGATGGAAGGGAACCCTGAGGTGGGAAGCCACCGCAGCATCACCGAGAAAAGAAGCATCAGGTTCAGCCCGAGCCAGAAGGTGGGCACCGACGCGAAGAGCATGGAAAGACCGGAAAAAAGCTGGTCGATCCGGCTGTTGTACCGGACGGCCGAAAGGATTCCTATGGGCACCCCAACGAGAATGATGAGCAGCATGGAAAAGACGGCAATAAGGACGCTTGTTTCAGCGCGGTCGAGGATGACGTGGAGCACAGGCTGGTGGAAAAATATGGATGTGCCGAAACCTCCCTTCACCACTCCAGAGAGCCAGCGGCCGTACTGCACGTACAGCGGACGGTCGAGCCCCATGGCTTCCCGGAGCCCCTGGACCTGTTCCGGCGTCGCCTGGTCTCCCAGCATGATCTGGGCGGGATCTCCCGGAATCAGGTGGATGAATGAAAACACGATGATCGAAGCGAGAAGGAGAGACGGAATCATGCTCCCGATCCGCCTGACGATATAAGAAAACACGGAGGCTCCCCCCTTTCGTCGGATGCTGAGGGGGAGGGAACTGTCCCTCCCCCTGTTTTCAGGCTACTTCCCAAACGAAACGCCCCAGAATTTGGGCCAGATGAGGGATGAAGCGGAGAGTCCCTGAACCTTCGGGCTGTAGATGTCGTAGGTAAAGTGATCTCCCGTCTTCATAACGGGTACTTCTTCGTAGACAAGTGCCTGGATCCTGTCCCATACTGCCTTGCGCTTTGCCGCGTCCAGGGTACCGGCGAATTCGGCGGCAAGGGCCCTCTTCGTTTCCGTTGTCCACCACCCTGGGTAGGACTCGCTCATAAATGTATACAGGATGGGATCTGGAACAAAACCGTGGTGGGTGAAGAAAATATCCCACTGTGCCGGGTCGCCGCGCTTGGAGATGAGGGTCGCCCAGTCGTAGATCTGGTGGTCGATGTTGAAGCCTGCCGCCTGGAGCTGCTTCACGATCACGAGAGTGCTGTCGTAATGAAACTTGTATGACGTGGACGCCATGAGGGTAATCTTCTCGCCGTTGTACCCCGCCTCTTTCGCGAGTTTTTTTGCGAGTTCGGGATTGTTGGCGCTGAACCTGTCGAGCCCGGCCTTCGAATACCAGAGAGTGCTCTCGGGCATAAAGGAGCCGGAAGCTTTCCACAGTTCCGCAGGACCGATGGCCGACTGGAGCACCGGCTCCATGTTCACGGCAGCCTGGAGGGCCCGGCGGAGCTTGGAATTATCCTTCAGCACTCCCGCTCTTGAGTTGAAGAACATCATCCCCTGGTTTGCGCCCTGGTTGACGGTGGTGACCACCGAAGGATCTTCTTTCAGGGAGTCGAAGAGGTCGCCCAGGATCTGCTCGGCATAATCGTAATCTCCAGCCTTGACGCCGTTGACCCGCGTTCCCACGTCGGGGACGGGAATGAAGCGGATTTCGTCAAAGAGGGCTTCCCGCTTGCCGGCATAACCGTCGGCGGCCTCTGTCCTGGCGGAATATTCTTCGTTGCGGACCAGCTTGATGTAGCGCCCCGGGTTCCTCTCGGCAAATTTGTAGGGCCCCGTGCCGATGTACTGCTCGGGGGTGATCGGCGTTTTCTCGGCGCCGGACGCCACATCCTTCGGGTAGATCACGGGACCGCCGTTCATGAAGGCCAGGAGGTTCTTCCACGGAGCGAAGGGAGCCTTGAAGGTAAGGGTCACTTCGTACTTGCCCGTGGCTTCCACCTTTTCCAGATTGCTGAAGAGCACGGGACCGCGGGCGCCGAACTTGCCCCAGCGCTCCAGAGAGGCGAGCACGTCTTCCGCATCCAGCTCCTTGCCGTTATGGAACTTCACGCCTTCGCGGAGCGTAAGAACGGCTGTTTTTCCATCGTCCTTCATTTCTTCGGATTTCACCAGGAGCGGAACGGGACTGTACTTGGAATCGAAAGTATAGAGCCCCTCGAAAATATGCTGGGCGATCATGGTGGTCAGGTCGGAAGTCACCACGTGCTGGTCGAGGGTGGGAGGTTCGTCGATGACGGCGACACGGAGGACCCCGCCCTTTTCCGCAGCGAATGCCGCTCCGGCGGCGATGACAAGGAAACACAGGCTCCACAACAGGATAGTTCTCATCCGATTCATATCAATCACTCCTTTTCAGATCTCTCAATCGAATTACGCCCCAAATACTTTCAACATCCCTTTTGCCCGTACCACCCCCTCCCCCGCTGCCGGAAAAAACTCAACGCTCCGGAGGAATAAAAAACTCGCCTTCCCGAATGCCTTCACCGAAGGGAATCTCGCCGTATGCCGTCCCGTCCCGGGCGTTGAGGTCCCAGACCACTTCCCCTGCGAGGATCGTCATTTCGCACTCGAACCTCCGGTCAGACCGAAGGCGCCCCCCAACGGAATCCTTGAAGCCGAAGGTCCCCTCCCGGAGGTTCCAGAGCGTCACGTCTCCCGGCGCTCCGGGCGAAAGGTGCCCCAGCTCCGGATGGCCGATCATCCGTGCCGGAACCGCCGTTGACCTGGCGATGACATCGCTGAGAGGCATCCCCATGGCGAGACACTTGGACATTGTGGTGGGCATGTCCATCATGGCGCCGTTCATGCTCTGGACGTGAAGGTCCGAGGAGATGGAATCGGGGTAGAATCCCTGGGCAAAGGCAGGCACGGCGTTCCGGAAAAGGAAGCTTCCCCCGCCGTGGCCCAGGTCGAACAGGACACCTCTTTCCCGAGCTTCGAAGAGGTACGGGTACACCGTTCCGTTTCCGTCTACCACGGGAACGGGCCCCCTGTAGCAGTGGGTGCTGATGTCGTCCTTCCTGAGCTTTTCCGACACAAGCCGCCAGTAGGGACGCTCCTTCAGAAAATAGCCGAAATCCACCATCACGGGCAGGCCCGACAATTCACCGGCCTCCACGGCCCGGTCCATCGACTCCCACCCCGGGTGCCAGTAATGGGCGCTTTTGATGCCCACGATGACATCCCGGTGCTTTTCCGCCTTTGCCGCCGTCGTCTTCGGATCGAAGTCGGGGGCGTGCTGCTCGATGATGTCGCTCACCATCCCGAAACTCGCGATATTCAGGAAAGAGAACACCCGGGTCTTCGCCCGGTCGATCACCGATACGCGAAACAGGTCGAAGTTCCGCCACCCGGCGCTCCCGGCGTCCACCATGGTGGTCACGCCGCTCCGGAAACTGAATCCGTCGGGAAAAACACTGTACTCTCCGGCCCATGCGTTGGGGTTTCCCGCCGTGGCGAACAGATGGCTGTGGATGTCGACAACCCCGGGAGTGACGATCAGTCCCTCCGCGTCAATCACCTTCGATGCGCCGCACCATGGAAGGGCCTTTCCCCTTCCGGCGACCACGCCGCCGGACAGGGCGAGGTCGCAGACTTCGTCCACTCCGTTCGCGGGGTCAATAACCCTGCCGCCCCTGATGATCACGCTTCCCTCGGGGGGAAGAAAAAAATCCTTTTCCGGTATCTCTTCCACTCTCATGGCTGTTCATTTCCCTCCTTTGGTCAGGAAAAGGGCCTCTATCTCCTTCATCCGCTCTCCAATGGAATCCAGCTCGGAGTCCCTCAGGGTCATGGGGTTCACGAACACCGACTCCCCGTCGGCGGCCATGGTGAATATGGACGGATCCCCCTCCCGAAGCAGCCGGAGCACCTCATCGGAACACCCCGGGACGGCGAAGCGGAAGGCCATCTGGGGAAAGGGCTGCCCCGCCTCGTTCGGATAGAGCCGCTCCACCGAAACCATGGAACTGCCGGCAAAGGCTTTCATCGCCGCCGCGATGCGGCCCTCCGCCCACTGGACGCGGGCCTCCCCGTCCATGGAGACGTACTGCTCCACGGCTGCCAGAAGACCAACTATCTCTTCTCTGCCCACCTTGAACATCCGCCCCACGCCGTAGGTGGGGAAGGCTGTTTTTTCAACCCACGAGAAGAAATCCTTTTTCCCAACCATGAGGCCGCTCGCCTGGGGGCCCCGCAGATCCTTGCCGCCGCTGAAAATGCAGGCGTCCGCTCCCAGGCCGGTAATTCTCCAGAGGTTCTCCGCCGGGGGCACCTGGGCCGCCGCATCCACGATCACGGGAATCCCGTGCCGGGAGGCGACTCGGATGGTGGCTTCGAGGGAGAGGGCTCCTTTTGCGACCCATCCTCCGGGAGGCATGAAAAAATAGAATACCGCCGCCGTATTGTCCGTGACGGCGTATTCGAGGTCGTCTTCCGTGGTGGGGAGGATCATGTTGGGGAATCCGATCTCCGTCATACGGCAGTTCAGAAGGCGGAGGGACCAGTCGTAGGGGTTGCGGTGGGCCCGGTGGACGATGATTTCACTTTTCGCGATCTGTTCCGGGGAAAGGGAGGGGAACGGACGGCCCCATTTCCGGGCGATGGCCGAAGCTCCCGCGATGTGCAGGGCCGCGGCCGCGCCGTTCGTGACAAAAGCCGCCTCGTTTCTCGTGATGGAGGCGAGGCGTTCATGAACCTTCTGCTGCAGCTCCTTTATCACTACGTGGTTTCTCGCCGCCGACGCCATTGCCGAGAGCGTCTCCTCGCTCATGCGGGAGCCCCCCACCATGGTGTAGGTCCCCGCCGCGTTGATGACCGTCCGAACTCCGAGTTCCCTGTAAATGTCCCGTGTCACTGCGCATCGCCGCCTTATTTTGAAGGTTGAATTTCTGAATGGACCTCGTCAAGATAGGAGTAGAGCGTAAACTTGGAAATATCGAGAAACTGGCAGATCCGGTTTCCCGACTTGGTGATGAGGAAAGCGCCTTTCTGGTCGAGGTATTTCACCACCCTGATCTTGTCGTCCCTGGTCATGTAGGAAACAGGTTTGCCCACTTCTTCCATGGCTTTCTTCAGCAGGGCGTCAAGAAGCTGGTTCACGTCGTTGACGAAGAATTCCTCTTCCTTCTCCCCCTCGCCGTTGGAAATGAGGGACCGGATGGTCTTGTCGGCGACCATGAGGTTCGAGACGTCGAAGTTTACGCACAGGCACCCGATGACCTTTCCTTCGCCGTCGCGGATATACACGGACGATGAACGGAGTACCCTCCCGTCCCGGGTGTTGGTAAAATAACCGTACTTGTCCCCGTTGCGCACGGTACCGCGGAGTACTTCCAGACCGAGGTTGCTTCCGCAGTCGCCCACGCGCCGGTCTGTGACGTGGCCGTTCTCGATCATGACCACGGTGCTTTCGTAGCTGTCGGTGAGATCATGGAGAACCACTTCGCAGTTCGTGCCGAAGATAGCGGTGAGTCCTTTCATGAGGGACTCGAAAAAGACGAATTCTTCCTGGACTTGTTTCAAAAGGAACGCCTCCAAAAAAATATTTAGTTTGTCTGAATTTATGTTATTATACTGTCTGAATACTCTAACGTCAATAAATCAAGGAGTGAGCACATCATGAACATCCGCAAATATGAAGTTCTGAGCCGTATTCATGACCTCGGCGTCGTCGGCATTATCCGGACGCCGGACACGGCGGGCGGCATCGCCTCCGCCGAGGCGGTGTTCCAGGGAGGAATCACCGTCCTCGAAGTTTCCACCACCTTCCCGGGAGCCCTTGACATCATGAGGAGCACCGCCGCCTCCCACAAGAGCAGCGGCCTCATCCTGGGCGCCGGAACGGTGGCCGATTCGGAGACGGCAAAGCTCTGCATCGATGCCGGGGCCGAGTTCATCGTCTCCCACTGTTTCAGCGAGGAAGTGGCGAGGCTGTGCAACCGCTACGGCGTTGCCTACATGCCCGGCGTGGGCACGGTGACCGAAATCGTCCGGGCCATGGAATGGGGAGCGGACGTGGTGAAGGCCTTTCCCGGAGAAGTTCTCGGCCCCAAATTCATCAAGGCGGTCCACGGGCCTCTCCCGAACGCCCAGATCATGCCCATCGGAGGGGTCAGCCCGAACAACCTGGAAGACTGGTTCCTCGCGGGGGCTTTCGCCGTCGGCCTGGGAAGCGCCCTCGTCAAGCCGGAAGGCCGGGAGGGGGACTACCCCGCCATCCGGCAGACGGCCGAAGAGATCGTCTCCCGCATAGCCCGGATCCGCACCCACGTGTAAACGCCATGGCCAGGATCGAGCGGCTCGATCTTTTTAAAGTGCCGCCCAGGTGGCTTTTTCTGAAAGTCACTACGGACGAGGGCGTGGAAGGCTGGGGCGAACCGGTCGTGGAAGGCCGGGCCGACACCGTTGCCGCAGCGGTGCGGGAGATGGGAGAATACCTCGTCGGGTCAGACCCGACGAAAATAGAGGACCTCTGGCAGGCCCTCTACAGGGGCGGATTTTATCGCGGCGGCCCCATTCTTATGAGCGCCATCTCCGGCATCGAGCAGGCCCTCTGGGACATTTCAGGGAAGATGGCGGGCCTTCCCGTCCACAGGATGATGGGCGGCGCCGTGCGGGACAAAATGAGGGTTTACTCGTGGATCGGCGGAGACCGCCCCGACGATGTCGTGACGGAGGCAAAGAAGCGGGTCGATGCGGGGATGACCGCCGTCAAGATGAACGGCACGGAGGAAATGGCCTGGATCGACAGCTTCACCAGGATCGAGGAAGTCATTTCCCGTGTCCAGGCCCTCCGGGACGCTTTCGGCCATTCTCTGGACATCGCCGTTGACTTCCACGGCCGGGTCCACCTGCCCATGGCAAGGGTGCTCATGAAGGAGCTCGAGCCCTTCCGCCTCATGTTCATCGAAGAGCCCGTGCTCGTGGAACACCGGGAGGCCTTCCGGGAACTCCGGCGGCACACCGTCACCCCCATCGCCACCGGAGAGCGGAACTTCAGCCGCTGGGACTTCAAGGATCTCATCACCGGAGGGGGCGTCGATATCCTCCAGCCCGACCTGAGCCACGCGGGAGGCATCTGGGAGGTCCGGAAAATCGCCGCCATGGCAGAGGCCTACGACATAGCCATGGCCCCCCACTGCCCCCTGGGCCCCATAGCCCTGGCAGCGTGCCTTCAGCTCGATTTCTGCACCCCCAACGCCTTCATCCAGGAGCAGAGCCTGGAAATTCACTACAACAGGGAGACGGACCTGCTCGATTACCTGGAAGATCCCTCCGTCTTCCGGTACCGGGATGGTTTTGTCTCCCTTCCGGAAGGGCCGGGACTGGGAATTAAAGTAAACGAGAGAAAGGTGCTGGAAAAAAGCAGGGAAGGACACAACTGGCACAACCCGGTCTGGCGGAACGCCGACGGGTCGGTTGCAGAATGGTAAAAGAAGCCCCCGGTTGCCGGGGGCTTCTTCTTTCCGTCACTCTCATCCCGCGAAAAAACGGGTTTGCCGGGAGCTCTCTTCAGTCGAGATAGGCGATGCGCTTGTTTTTCTCCTCGATGAACCGCTCCCGGAAGAGGTGTTCCACGATGAGCTCGATGTCCTCCTTCGTGGCCTGCCCCTGGAACAGGGTGTCGATGCTCGAGGAAAGGGTCTTTCTGGACTTGGGGCGGCGGGTTCTATCCTGTTTCTTGAGAATTTCAAGGACCTTGGCGTATTTCGGCGCCAGGTCCTTGCTGAGGGTGGGCTTCTCCTTGATGTCCTCCAGGGTGATGATGCGCTTCACCTTCTGGCCGAAGAGGGCCACGTGCTTGATCAGCGGGTCGTATCCCGCGTCCATGGAGACGATGTAATGGCAGGACGACGGATCGGTATGGTTCTTCGCAAGGTAATAGGCGATATGAAAATCCAGGGCGTTCCGCCCCACGCCGCTGATGGTCACCCACTCCACCCGGTCGCCCATGGGCTGGGTCTTCCGGATGGTTTCGGTAGGAATCTTCTTCTGGTTCTCCCCGAGGAAAATGAGGATCTTGGCGTCCTCGATGTTCTCCACCTGCACTCCCGGCAGATTCTCGTAGTCGATGTAAATATACTTCTTCATGGATTCTCTCCCTCTTTCAGAAAGGAAACCACCGCTTCGGCGAATTCCTTCGGTTTTTCCGCGTGGATGGAGTGGGCGGCTCCTTCAATGGCCAGGTACTTTCCCCGGGGAAACTTTTCTGCCAGTTCCCGTCCTGCAGCGGCGGGAAAAAGAAGGTCTTCCGTGCCCGCCAGAACCAGCGCGGGTACTTTGACGGAACGGGCAAGGCCCCGGCCGTCGAAGGCCGCGATGGCATTCACCTGGTTCCGGAACGAGACGGGAGCCTGGGGGAAGGGATAGGAGAGGGCGAACTCCACGGCGCCTTTCACCGTACCCTCGTCCTCGAAAAAGGCGGGGGAGAAAATCCAGTAAAAGACCATCCGGAAGAATCCGGCCGGATCGTCACCTTTCCCGTACCGGTCGGCCAGGTCGGAGAAAAGCAGGGTGTTCCTGGAGGAGCTTTTCTCGCTCGATGCAGCGATTACAACCTTTCTCACCTTTTCGGGATAGTGTGCGGCAAGACTCAGGGCGGTGAATCCCCCCATGGAATGGCCCAGCACGTGGACGGGACCGTACCCGAGATGGTCGATCAGGGCGGCGCAGTCGTCCGCCATGAGATCCACGGAAACCGGCGCGTCCTCCGGGAGCGAGCGGCCGATTCCCCGGTTGTCCACAACGATCACCCGGAAATGCTCCGACAGGACAGGCAAAACCGTCTGCCAGCTCGAAACATCCGACGCCAGACCGGCAACGAGCAGCAATGGAGGCCCGTCGACGCCGTGCACCTCGTAATACAGTTCCGCGTTGTTCAGCATCAGCATGGAGGCCAAAAGCAGCGTAGCCATTCCACAACCCCTTTCGGCAGGATAGGGACATCTTAACACCGTTGCCTGCCCGGAAAAAGGGCGAATATGCCGCCGCTGTTTTTCCGGCTACCGCTTCATGAACCTCCAGCCGAGGGACTTGGCCAGACGGCTCCCGTTGGCGATGAGGACGCAGCGGTCGATGTCGTTTTGCTTCCAGGCCTCTAATATGGATTTCGCAAAGCTGTCCAGTGTGTCCCGCTGCTCCCGTACTCCCTTCCAGTCGTTGTAGAGCGCCCTCCGTTTTGCGTTTTCCCGGTTGAAAGCCTCCACTTTCGCGTTGAAATCGGCCTGCCTGAACTTGTACGACTGGACCATGGACGACCGTGCAGCCTTGTTCTGTTCGCTCCGGATCGCGTCCGCCATTCTGGCGAGCTCGGCCCGTTCGGTGTCGAGCCGGGCTTTCCAGCTCTTCTGCTGTTCGTCTATGCCTTTTATCCTCTCAGCCTGCTGATTCATTGCGCCGCTCAGGCGCTTCCGCTCGTTCGATATGGCCTTTGCCAGGGCATCCAGCTGTTTTTTGGCCCGCTCCAAGTATTCCCTGTCGAGGTTTTTGTTGTTCCCCCGCTGGATGATTTTCAGCGAAAACCGGGTCTGCTTGTTCGTCGACGCGAGAATGCTGACCTTGTAGTGATGGTAGGCGGCTTTGTTGGCCGGTTTCCCGGAGGGGGCCGTGTGGCTCAGCTCGTGGGACGTCCTCTGGTCGCTACCAGCCACGGAATTGTATGCCCATTCGTTTCCCGCGGGGGTCATGAAGAGGATATCCACCGATGTGGGATAGTTCGACCCCACGCTGACCGTGAAACTGTCGCCGGGGTTGCACTTGATGGTGTAGGTGGCGGGATGGGAGCCGCCGACGGTACCCGATGTGGAATAATCCGCACAGGATGGAGAAACTGCCGCGGCGCACAGGAACAGCGCCGAGACCAGGAAAAGCAGGGAAACTCTCAGGATTCTCTTTCTTTTCATATCGCTCTCCTTTCCGGGGTTGAGCGCAACCGTCTCTTAAAGATCCAGCCAGGCGTTCCCCATGCCGTACCGTATCTTCTCGGCATTGTCGATGAACAGGCTCTCCATAACATCGTTCAGATAGGTGTAGCTTGTGATGGAACCGCCGTCCGCGGCCACCGTCACGTAGACAAGGTCGCCCTTTTCGGGGTAAAAATAGATGGTTCCCCCCGCCGGGGGCTGCTGCCACTCGTGGTCCACCGAATAGCACGTCCCGGAAAACTTTTCCGGCACTCCTTCCGACATCGGATGTCTCAACGAAAAAACGACAGTTTTCCAGGTGCTCTGTTTCGTGGTCTCAAGCGTCTTTACCGATTCCACCATCGCCGTCGCCTTGATCTTCGACTGTTCCGACATCCGGGCATACACGTCCGGCGGCATCACCGCCTCCCCCCCGAGAACAGCCGAAAATAGAAGAACTCCTGCGATTACGGTACACCATCTTACTCTCCGCGTCATCGTCCGACACTTCCTCTGCTAATTTTTCAGCGCTTCATCGTCTGCCATCCGAGAGAACGGGCCAGCCTGCTTCCGTTAGCAATCAGGATACACCTGTCAATGTCATTCCGCTTCCACGCGTCGTTGATGGATTTTCCGAGATTTTGCAGCTCCGTCCACCTGGTTTTCAGTTCTTTATTCTCGGACAGAAGTCTTTTCACCTGGCCGTTGACCTGATTATATCCTCTCACCCTGGAATTGAACGCAGCCTCCCTGGACTTGTACCTCTGTATCATGGACGAGCGGACGGCTTTGTTCCTCTCGCTTCGGATGGCGTTCGCCATTTGCCTGAGCCTTGAACGCTCTGCTTCAAGGGATGATTTTTTGTTTTTCAGATCCCTGCGCAGAGCCTGAATTCGTCCGTTCCTTGTTTTTGCTTCCGAATTCAGCTGTTTCTGTTTGCCGATAATGGCTTTCCCGAGGCTGAGAATCTGTTTTTTTGCCCGTGCAGTATATCTGTTGGATTGATTTTGCTGACCGTTGCCCCGCTGCTCAATTCTCAGGGAAAAATTGGCCGGGGTCTTTGTGGCCGCCCGAACATAAACCTTGTAATGCCAGTATGCCGCATTGTTTTTTGGCCTCCCGGCAGGAGCCTTGTGCCGCAGCAGGTGGGACGTCCGCTTCTTGCTGGCTGCTATTCCGTTGTATCCCCAGCCGCCGGGGGCTCTCGGCTCGAAAGTCATGGAGGCGATGCTGACCGACGTTGGATAGTCGGAGCGAACGGAAACGGAAAAAGAATCCCCCGGATTGCATTTCACCGTATAGGTATAGGCATAGGTACCCCGCACCGTTCCGCTCTTTGAATGATCGGCGAATGCAGTGCCCGATCCGTGCAGGACAAGGGAAAGAAAAACCGCAAGAAAAAGGATACGCAAGAACATTTTTTTATGAATCACAAAAATCATCTCCTTTTGTGGAATTGGCATTGTCCCAATCAATAATCAGCGCTCCATAACCCACCAGCCGGCTGACCGGACAAGGTCGCTTCCATCAGAATATCATCCGTTTCCCCTCCTTTGTATGAAGATTCTCCGGGGTTACATCCATCAAGGCTTCGCCGTCCCTCCCTGGTCCGCCACCCCGGAAAAAGCCGGACTAAAAAGACAGGCATACGGAAGCAGGGAAAGTTTCGGAAACACAAAATACGCGGCCGGAACTGTGCAAGCGGGACAACAGCACGACATGGAGCACCAATGGCGGGATCAACCTTTTTCGCTTCCGGAGCAGATACTGGACGTGCAAGTTATTCTAATTACCTCAATGTTATAATATCATCCGGTCCGTTGAAGCTCAAGGAAAGGGGGCTCTCTGATGAACAAACGCCAGCTGCGGATGCTGTCAGTGCTTCTTTTTGCTGCGTTCTTCACTGCCTTCGGAAGTCCGGCGGGAGCGGCTCTTCCGTCCGGAGACGAACTCCGGGAACATCCCGCACCGGCATTCGTCACGGGAGCGGGAGTGAACGTGAGAACCGGTCCGTCCACAGCCTCCAGAAGCCTGGGAAAACTTGACGGACAGGCATCGGAGGAACTCGTGGCGACCGACGCCGCAACGGGAGAGGACGGCAAAATCTGGTACCTGGTTCTTTCGGGAAAAGTCGGCGAAGGGTGGATCAGGGGCGATTTTCTCCGATTCGAGGGCCTGGATGATCCTCTGTGGCGGCTCGCCGCACGAATCCGCCGGGATCTGGGAGTCTCTCCTGACATGACGGAGAACCGCCTGGGAAAACCGGAAAACAGGCAAAGCCGTACATTCCTCCCGGAAGACCGGAAGGAAAAAGTCACTGAAACCGTGCTGACCTACCCCGATGGAAACGTGGTCTTCTGGATTCCGAAAAATGGCAGTTTTCTCGTCTCCGCCGACTTCACGGGAAGAATCGGCGGCTTCGGAAATATAACTTTCGGGGCCGGGGTCGATGCAGTGGAAAAACTCCTCGGGCCGCCTCACGGTGTGCGGAACAGGGTATGGACCTACCACTCGGGCATGAGCCGGATCCATATCCGGTTCGGAATGGACGGGCGTGTCGACAGGCTGATCCTTGAGCGGGACACCTACTAGCCCACTGTCACCCGGTTCCTGCCCTCCTGCTTGCTCCTGTACATCATGGTGTCCGCCCTCTTGACCACGGCAGCGGCAGAAAGGTCTTCTTTCGCCGCAGACGCTCCTCCGATGGAGACCGTCACGGAAAGCTGCTGCCCGTCAACTTCTATCCATGTTGTTTCAACCGCCGAGCGAAGCCTTTCCCCGATAGATGCAAGAGTCTCCCTCTCCGCGTTGGGGAAAAGACCGACAAATTCTTCGCCTCCCCAGCGCCCGACGACATCGAAGGAACGGACAGCAGAAACCAGGGTTTTCGCTGTCGTTTCAAGCACCATGTCCCCTATGTCATGGCCATGGTTGTCGTTGAAGCGTTTGAAATGGTCGATGTCGAAAAAGAGGACCCCGAAGGGAACGCCGCTCTTTTTCCAGAGCGTGAAAAGGGCTTCCAGCTCCAAATCGAGATAACTCCTGTTGGGAACCCTTGTAAGGTGGTCGAGAAGAGAGCGCCGCTCCAGCTCGGCCATCCTCTCCCGGAGATTTTCCTCGGGGCTGATCTCGGCGAAGAGCTCGATGCCGCCCACCACGTTGCCCTCGTCGTCTTCGAGGGGGGTGGTCCTCACCGAGACGGGAACCCGGTGTCCCCTCCGGTGGTGGAAGAACACCTCCGCCTCCCGGGTGAGCGTGTCCTCCATAGTGGCGAGAAGGGGACATCCTGCTTTGCAGAGGTTCTTTCCCTCGCAGTCAACATGGACGAGGATATCCTCGCTGCACCGGTGCCCTATCACCTCATGGCTCCTGAAACCCGTTAACCGTTCCGCAGCCTTGTTCCAGTAGGTGATCCTTCTCTCGCGGTCCACGAAATAGGCTCCTTCTTTCAGAGCGTCAAGCATTCGCTGGATATCCCGGCGCAATCCATCTCCACCCCTTCTTTTGAACTTATTATTATAATAAGGAATAAAATTGGAAAAAGCAAGTCGGAGAGATATAGCAATCTCCCGCTCTTCGAGCGGGAGATTGGGTGGTCCGGGATTGTTTCCAGGAGAACCGGCGAGCCGCCTTACCGGATGAACCCCAGCAGTTTCGGCAGGAAGAGGGAGATTGGAGCGACGTAGGTCACGAGAAGAAGCACTCCGAGAAGGGCGATCACGAACCGCATCGCCGCTGCGGACACTTTCTCCAGGCTCAGGCCCGTGATGCCGCAGCTCACGAAAAGACACACCCCCACCGGCGGCGTCGCCATCCCGATGGCAAGGTTGAGCACCATCATGAAACCGAAATGGAGAGGGTTAATTCCCAGTTTCGCCGCGATGGGCGCAAGGATGGGGGCCAGGAGAATAATTGCCGCCCCGGTCTCCATGAACATCCCCACGATGAGCAGCAGGATGTTCACTATGAGAAGGAAGACATAGGGGTTTGACGTGGCAGAGAGGAACAGGGCCGACAGCTTCACGGGAACCTGGTTCGCCGCGATGACCCAGGCAAACACGTTGGCGAGGGAGATGATCAGCAGGATGGCCCCCGTGGTGATGCCGCTCTGGAACAGGATGTGGGGAACGTCCTTCCATGCGATCTCCCGGAAAATGAACTTGCCGACGAAGAAGGAGTAGATCACCGCAACGGCGGCTGCCTCCGTGGGGGTGAACACGCCGCCGAGGATTCCTCCCAGGATGATGATGGGAGCCATCAATGCCCATACCGATGACCTGAACTCGGCGGCAACCCTCTTTCCTGAAAAGCCCTCGGAAGTGGGGTAGTTCTTTTTCTTCGCCACCCGGGTGACCACGATCATGAGAGCAAGGCCCATGAGGATTCCCGGAACAAACCCCGCGGCGAAGAGCCCTCCCACCGACACGTTCACCGACACGCCGTAGATGACCATGATGATGCTCGGCGGGATGATGGGGCCGATGGTTGCCGCCACGCTGTTGAGGGCAGCGCTGAAGTCGAGGTCGTAGCCGCTCTTCTCCATGGAGGGGATCATGATGGAGCCGATGGCGGAGGCGTCGGCCACGGAGGAGCCGCTGATTCCGGCAAAGATCATGTTTGCCACGACACACGCATGGGCCAGCCCGCCCCGGATATGGCCAACCAGGCTGTTGGCGAAACCGATGATCCTCACGGTGGTTCCTCCCCGGTTCATCAGGTCTCCCGCAAGAATGAAGAACGGAACCGCCATCAGGGGGAAGGAGTCGATCCCGGTAAACATCCTCTGGGCGACGACTTCGAGGGGAACGCCCATGGCGATAAGGACGACGATTCCCGTGATTCCCATCACGAGAGCGAGAGGAATGCCCATGAAAAAGCAGACGAGAAATGCGGCAGTCATAAGGTATGTCATTGCCCGTCACCGTCCTTTCCCTTCAGGGCCGCTTCAAGCTCCAGGTCCGCCGTGGATATGGACTGGGAAGACCGGCTCAGCACAAGGTACAGAAGGTGCATGAACATATACACGGAACCGACAGGGATCGCCAGGTAGGGTATCCACATGGGAAAATCCATGGCCGGCGACGTCTGGCCCCAGA
>VSSQ01000710.1_pt1 | contig 17559 bp, 19 predicted proteins | sample 4763081 | NCBI WGS metagenome assembly VSSQ01 (sample SAMN12137344, study PRJNA551015) | bioreactor metagenome | isolation source: SDC9 anaerobic chlorinated ethene degrading culture | place: USA: Knoxville, Tennesee | collected 2015-01-01
CCAATCCCAAACCAGTACCACCGCTCCGTTTCGCTCTCGCCTGATCAACCCGATCACCCTGCGCATTCCGGCGCTCAGCGTGACGCGCACCGTCCATGACGGGACGGATGATAACGACCTTGCCAAGGGCGTCGGCCTGTACGACTATGCCCAGCTGCCCGGCGAAGGCAACCGCAACGTCTCCCTTGCTGGACACCGCAACGGCGTTTCCAACGGAAAGATCACCGACCGCGCCCCCTTTTACTATATTGACACCCTGAAGGACGGGGACTACCTTTATTTAACCGACAGCGAGCATATCTACCGATACCTGTGGGAGAGCTGCGTTATTGTGGAGGCCGACGACTGGAGCCCCATTTACACCACCGGCAGCAGCTGTCTCACCATTACCTCCTGTCATCCCATCGGCGTCTCCGACCACCGCATTGTGGTGCGCGGAACGCTGGACGAAATACTTCCCTACGACAAGAACTTTGACTATATAGCCGCGCAAGAGGAGGCTTCTTCATGAAAAAAATGTACAGGCCGAGGGCAGGTCACCTGCTGCTTCTGGCGGCGCTGCTGACGGCGCTCTTTGCCGCGCCGCTGTATGCCGCCGCAACGGACATCCCCTCCAGAGCCGAGCTGAAAAGCGAAGTCAGCCTCATCTCCAACACCAAGGCTGTCCTCGACTACTCCAACCTCTCCGAGGGCTTCATTTCGGTGAAGTACATAGACCGCAAGGACGTCAAAATCAAGGTTCAGATTACCAGGTCCGGCGGCACCACCTATACCTATAATCTCAACGCCAAAGGGGACTACGAAACCTTTCCCCTGGTGGAGGGGGACGGGCAGTACACCGTCAAGGTCTTTGAAAACACCTCCGGCACCAAATACGCGCAGGCCTTCAGCACCACGCTGGAGCTTAAGCTGCGCAATGAATTTCTCCCGTTTTTATACAGCAACCAGTACGTCTGCTACAACGCGGACTCAAAGGTCGTGGCCAAGGCCGCCGAGCTTACCGCCGGACAAGCCGCCGGGCTGGATAAGGTTACCGCCGTTTACAGCTATGTGATTAAGAATTTCACCTACGACACCGAGCGCGCCAAAACGGTGACCGCGGGCTATTTGCCGGTGGTGGACAGCGTGCTGGCCGAAAAGAAGGGCATTTGCTTCGACTATGCCGCCGTCATGTCCGCCATGCTCCGCTCCCAGGATATCCCCTGCAAGCTGGTGGTGGGCTACGCGGGCACCGTGTATCACGCGTGGATCAGTGTCTATATCTCAGGAACGGGCTGGATTGAAAAGGCGATTTACTTCGACGGAAAGACCTGGACGCTTATGGATCCCACCTTTGCCTCCAGCGCCAACTCCAGCCCGGAGATCATGAAGTACATCACAAACGGCTCCAACTATACGCAGAAATACGCGTACTAATCCAGGCGGCGGGGACGGGGCGATTGCCCGCCCGGCCGCGGTAAGGTGGCTATATGAAGGTACAAACCGACGGCAGTCCGGCCTTTCTTTCCTCGGACCAGGCCTCCGTCTTCTGTTACCAGTTTGCCCTCATGCAGAAGGCAGGCATCGGTTTGGAGGAAAGCGCGTCCATTCTGCTGGAGGACGCGAAGCCAGGCTGGGAGCGGCCGCTTCTGGAACGGCTTCACGCCAGTCTGGCGGAGGGCGCGCCCCTGTCTCAGGCTATGGAGAAGGCCGGCGCGTTTCCCGACTATCTCCGGCGCATGGTGGAAATCGGACAGGCCTCCGGCCGACTGGACCAGGTGCTGGACGCCCTGTCCGATTATTACCGCCGGGAGGCAGAAACTCAAAGCGCGATCCGGCGCGCGGTGGCCTACCCCGCCCTGATGGCGGTGCTGGTGGCACTGATTTTTCTGGTGCTTATGGCCCGGGTGCTTCCGGTGTTCCGGCAGGTGTTCAACCAGCTGGGCATGTCCCTTTCCCCGCTGGCGGAGGGTCTGCTGCGTCTGGGCGACGCAAGCCAGGCCGTGGCCGCCGTGCTGTCGGCGCTGCTCCTCGTCTTTGCGGCGGGTCTGATGCTGCTGCTGCATACCGCCAGGGGCGCGCAGCTGTCCAAACGACTCGGACGCGCTCTGTTTGGGGGCAGCGCCTCCTCCCGGTCCCTGGGCCGCAGCCGCTTTGCCTCGGCGATGGCGCTTATGCTTTCCAGCGGGCTGCCGCTGGACGAGGCGGTGGAGCGGACGGGCCAGCTGCTGGAGGGCTCCGCGCTGGAGCATAGCGTCAAAGCCTGTCAGGAGCACATGTACGCCGGGGTCTCCTTTCCCGCCGCGGTGGAGCAGGCCGGGATCCTGAGCGGGCTGCAGGCCGGTCTGCTGGCCGCGGGCTTTCGCGCCGGCGCGTCCGAGCAGGCCATGGAGGAGCTCTCCCGCCGCTGCCAGACGGAGGCGGACGAACGCCTGGGCCGCCTGCTGGGCCGTTTTGAATACGGCCTGGTGCTGACGCTGTGCCTGTCCGTGGGTCTGGTGCTTTTATCGGTCATGCTTCCCCTGCTTGGCGTTATGTCCGCCATCGGGGCGTGAGCCAGCCTTTTCACCCAGCAGCCTGAAAGGAGACGCGCGCCATGCCCCCAAAACCGGACCGGCTTCCGAGCCGCTTTCTCCCGTTTCTCTCCCTGGCCCTGCTGATCCCGGCCGCGCTGCTGCTCGTCCTCGGGCCGCTGGGCGACAGAACCGCCCAGGAGGGCCTGGAGGTAGCGCGGGAGAGCATCCGCAGGGCGGCCGTGCAGTGTTACGCGCTGGAGGGGTTTTACCCCCCCTCCCTGGACTATCTCACCAGCCGGTACGGCGTGTCGGTGGATACCCAGCGCTATTTTGTGGATTATCAGTTCGTGGCCTCCAATCTGATGCCGGACATTACCCTGCTGCCGGTGGGAACGCAGCCGTGACGACGACAACTGGAAGGGAGCGTGGCCGTTCTGTCTGAGCAGGATCGCGGCGGTGCTCTGCGCACCGCCGTTGTGCTGGCGCTGTGCGCGGTATTTCTCATATTAGCTATGGGCATCGCCCTGATGGGCAGCGGCGTGTACCGCGGAACCGTCGCCGCGGCCGACGAAAATTTCACTCACCGCACCGCCCTGAGCTATCTGGTCAATCAAATCCGCCGGGGCGACATTGCGGGCGGCGTGGCCGTTGGCTCTCTGGAGGGCTCGGACGCCGTTGTGCTGACCGAGGGCGGATATGTGACCTATCTTTACTGCCGGGACGGTCAGCTGCGCGAGCTCTATATGGAAGCCGACACCGGCCTAACCGCCGCGGACGGCGTGCCCGTGCTGCCCCTCGACGCGCTTTCCGTCACGCTGGAGGACACCCGCATTACCTTGACCGTAACGACCGGGGACGGCACGCGTCACAGCGTCTGCGTCACCCCCCGCAGCGGCGTGCGTGAGGTGGCCGGCCTGTGAAAAATCCTGTCAACCGCCCCACGCTGTTTCTCACCGAGCTGATTCTGGACCTCTTCATCTTCGCCGTCTGCACCGTGGTATGCGCAAGTCTGCTGGTCAAGGCCACCGGTATGAGCCGGGAAAGCGCCGAGCTGACCCGTGCGGTTTATCTGGCCCAAAGCGCGGCGGAAGCGTTTCAGGCGGAGGAGCCGCTGCCTGTGGGTGAGCAGGACGGCCTTTTCCTCTCCGCCGCCCTTTCGGAGGACAGCGGACTTCGCACGGCCGAGATCACCATTTTCTCCGCCGACGGCCGCCTTATCTACGCGCTCACCACATCCTGCCTGGGGAAGGGGGACGTCTCATGACCGCTCGGGACAGCTCCCCCATCGGGGTCGGGGTAATCACCGTATTCATGATTCTCATCGTGCTTTGTCTGTCCACCTTCGCGGCGCTCACCTACGTTTCGGCCCGGGCGGACTACCGCCTGTCCCGGATCAACGCCGACACCGTCGCGGCTTATTATGAAGCCGATGCCCGGGCCGCCAAACTCGCCGCCGAATTTGCGGCCGGCTCTGCCGCCGAGCTGGAGCAGACCATCGCCATGACCGATACACAGGCGCTTTACCTCCATTTGTCCCGCAAGGACGACGGAAGCGTCGCCGTGCTGGCCTGGAGAACGGTGGCGCTGGCGGACAGCGGCGGCTGGGGCAGCGACCCGCTTCCCGTATGGGGCGGCTAGGCCTGCGCTCAAATCCTTCCCTCAAAGGAGCTATTATCCATGCTTACTGAAACTCTGGCTCGGGCTGTGGAACGCCAGGCTTCCGACATTCTGATCATCGCGGGCCTCCCCGTGTCGTATAAAATCAACGGCTGTGTGGTGCGCGAGGAAAGCGCGCGCCTACTGCCCGACGATACCCGCCGGCTCGTTACGCAGGCATATGCCCTGGCGCAGGGCCGCAGCATAGAACGGCTGCTGGAAACCGGCGACGACGATTTTTCCTTTTCCATTCCCGGGCTGTCCCGCTTCCGGGTGAACGCCCTGCGCCAGCGCGGCTCCCTGGGGCTGGTCATCCGGGTGGTCTCCTTCACGCTGCCGGATCGGACTATGCTGGGCATTCCCGACAGCGTCATGGCCTTTTCCACCTATTGCAAGGGTCTGGTGCTCCTCACCGGGTCGGCGGGCAGCGGAAAAACCACCACGCTGGCCTGCATCGTTCATGAGGTTAATACCACGCGAAATGCGCATATTATTACCATTGAGGACCCGATCGAATACCTGCATCAGCACAGAATGAGCGTGGTGACCCAGCGGGAGCTCTCCACTGATACCGCCACCTACGACATCGCCCTGCGCGCGGCGCTGCGGGAGGCGCCCGACTTTATTCTGCTGGGCGAGATGCGGGACGCGGAAACCATCCGCGCGGCGGTTACCGCCGCCGGAACCGGACACCTGGTAATCTCCACGCTGCACACCATCGGCGCCTCCAACACCATCGACCGCATTGTGGACGTTTTCCCCCCGGAGCAGCAGCAGCAGATTCGCACCCAGCTGTCCATGGTGCTGGAGGGCGTGGTCTCCCAGCAGCTCCTCCAGACTACGGACGGCGGGGTTACCCCCGTCTTCGAGGTGATGACGGTCAACAGCGCGGTGCGCAACATGATCCGGGAGTCGAAGGCCCATCAGCTGGACAACGTCATTTCCTCCGGCTCCGCCGAGGGGATGGTTTCCATGGATCAGAGCCTGCTGAAGCTGGTACAGGCGGGCAGGGTATCTCCGGAGGTTGCCCTGCGCCATGCCATCAACGGGGAGTGGCTCCAAAAACGGCTTTCCAACGGACGATAGGTTCTTTTTGGGAGGGAGCATATGGATCATTTGAATTTCAGAGACGCCGCCCTGCGTGTATGTGTGGACGCGGCGGAGGGCGGGCGTCTGTCCGGGCAGGTATATGCCGCCCGGCTGGCCGCGCCGCTTCACTTTTCCGACGCCGGCAGCCTGGTGCTCCGGATCGAGGAGGTGCTGGACGGCCGGAACTTCCCCCAGGCCTTCCGGCGCACACGGACGTTTTCCGCCAAGCCCGCGCCCCACGCCGAGGCGATGGAGCCGGAGCGCGGCTTCTCCCCCGCCGAGGTGGCGGTGGCTCAGGGCGGCTTTGCCACCTTTACTGTAAACGTCACCTCCCGTCACAGCTCCACCTGGCAGGGCTCCGTCGATTGGCTGGACGGAACGCCGCCCCATCCCTTCTCCAGCGATCTGGAGTTTCTGCGCTTACTTGACGAGCGGCTCCCGACCTCCGGATGAGTCCCCGCCTGCCCAAAACATAAACGGTTTGCCCTTCGGGCAAGCCTCCGTGCATGTGAAATTGATGCATAAGCGACCATTTTATGGCCCAATGTTGACGCAACGCATGCTTTTATGACCCAATGCTGACTCGCCCTTGTCACAGCATCCTCCTTTTTAGTTTACTCTGACCGCTTGTTTCGTTATAACGTCTCTATTATCTGCTCACATTTTGTGTATTCAAACAAAGTGTGGGCAGATTTTTGACCGTTATGGCCGGAATCTAAGCTGTCAGTCATCATGGCACGCTCCTTGCATATCATTTAAACCGTCTATGGAATCCTTGGTCAGTGGTCAAAACACGGAAAGGAAGGTTTTATGGAATTTCAGAAGATTATTTACACTGAGGAAGCACCGGTTGCCACTATCTCGCTCAACAGCCCCAAGAACCTGAATGCCTTTGATGCGCACATGATTGGGGAAGTGCTGGCCGCGCTGGAGCTTTGCAAAAATAATCCTTCCGTAAAGGTCGTTGTGCTCAACAGCACGGGCAAGTCCTTCAGCGCCGGCGGCGACATTGGGTACATGTACAAGGCCATTCAGGGCGGAGGCGGCGACTTCAGCGAATCCATTGAAAAAATCGCGGGAATCAGTCTTGCCATCAAGCGCCTGAGCCAGCCTGTCATCGCGTCGGTGAGCGGGGCGGTGGCGGGGGCCGCCTTTAACATCGCCCTGGCGTGCGACTTCTGCGTTGCCGCCGAGGATACGAAGTTTATGCAGGCCTTTGTAAACATCGGACTCATTCCCGACGCGGGCGGTCTCTACCTGCTTACCCGCGCCGTGGGCGTCAACAAGGCCGCGGAGCTTGCCATGACCGGCGCGCCCGTCTCAGCCGCCGAGGCAAAGGCGCTGGGCTTTGTGTGCCAGGTGGTTGACGCCGAGGCGCTTGCCCAGGAGACGGGGAAGCTGGCCAAGCGGCTGGCCGCCGGGCCGGGCGCCTCCTTCGCAAATATAAAAAATCTGATCATGGAAAGCAGCTTTCAGGACTTCGAGGCCTACATCGCCCAGGAGGTAAAGGCTCAGACCGCCTGCGGCGCCACCGAAGACTTCAAGGAGGGCATTCGCGCGTTTGTAGAAAAGCGGCGGCCCAACTATCAGTAAAACAGGAGGCATTTATGTATTACACATTGACGCAGGAGCAGAAGGACCTTATCGAAATGATCCGGGACTTTGGCGAAAAGGAGATTGCGCCCGTTGCTCTGGAGCTGGATCACAAGGGCGAATTCCCAAGGGAGCTTTACCAAAAGCTCTTTGCCATGGGGCTGCATACGCTGGATATTCCGGAGCAATTCGGAGGCGCGGGCCTCAACGCCGTCTCGTCCGGCAGGATGTACGAGGAGCTTGCCAGATATGACGCTGGCATCTCCACCGCGCTGGGGGCCACCGGCCTTGCCTATAAGGTGCTGGCCGTGGCCGGAACCGACGCGCAGAAACAGATCTTTGCGGATCTGGTGGTGCCTGGGGGCCTTGGCGCCTTTTGCCTGACCGAGCCGGGCGCCGGCTCCGACGCGGCGGCCGTGCGCACCACTGCCGTGCGGGACGGAGACGACTACGTGCTAAACGGCGGGAAATGCTTTATCACCAACGGCGGCGAGGCCAGAGTCTACACCGTCATTGCCTCCACCGACAAAAGCAAGGGGGTTAAAGGCCTGTCTGCGTTCCTCGTGGAGCGCGACAGACCGGGCATTTCCATCGGCAAGGAAGAGGACAAGATGGGCATTCGCCTGTCCAACACCTGCGACGTGATCTTCGAGGATGTCCGCATCCCGGCGGACCACCTTGTGGGCAAGGAGGGCATGGGCTTTCCCATCGCCATGAAAACCCTGGATTTTTCCAGACCGGTCGTTGGCTGCGTGGCCGCGGGAATCTGCCAGGCGGCGCTGGACCTGAGCGTAAAGTACGCCAAGGAACGCCTTACCTTCGGCAAGCCCATCGCCTCGCTTCAGGCCATTCAGTTTATGCTGGCCGACATGGAGATTGCCACCCAGACCGCCCGCCAGTACGCCCTTTACGCCGCCTCGCTCATCGATGCCGGGCTTCCCCACTCCAGAGAGTCCGCCATTTCCAAGTGCTATGCGGGCGACGCCGCCGTCAAGGTCACCTCAGACGCCGTCCAGATTCTCGGCGGCTACGGCTATATGCGGGATTATCCCGCCGAAAAGCTGATGAGGGACGCAAAAATCTTCCAAATTTTTGAGGGTACCAATCAGATTCAGCGGGCGGTCATCGCGGGCAGCCTGCTGAGATAAGCCATCCGGAGGCTTTGCCTGATCCACCATGAATTTAAAAATGCCCGGCAGCCCGTTTCTATCGGGCAGCCGGGCATTTTCCTGCACTCTGGGCTCATAAGTCAGGAAACCGGACCGTGATGCCCCCCAGGCGCTCCCGTCCTTCGAGTCCCGGCTGAGACCGTCCGTTACGCCTTGTGGGGGATTTTATATTTGCAGCGCTTTGGCTCAAGGCCGTATTTATCCAATTTTCGATAGATGCCCGAGACGTGCAGCCCCAGCCGCTCGGACATCTGAGAGACGTCCCCATGGCACAGCTGCAGAACACGCTCTAGATAAGCCCGCTCCGCCCCCTCCATATACTCTCGATAGCTTACGGAAAGCAGCGAGGAATCCGGCTCCTGCGCTCTAAGGCTTTGACCCGCCTGGAGGCCCGGCTCCTGTTGGGAGCCGCCGGGCAGACCGCCCATGGCTCCGTCGGTAATCACCAATCGCTGCAGAACATTTTTCAGCTCCCGCACATTGCCCGGCCAGGCGTAATCCAGCAGCCGCCTTTTGGTCTCGTCGCTCAGGCTGGTTTGCAGATGATGCTTGGTGTTATATTTCAGCACAAAAAAATCGATGAGAGCCGCGATATCCTCCGCCCGCTCGCGCAGGGGCGGAATATGCAGCGGAATGACATTGAGCCGGTAGTACAGATCCTCACGGAATTTCCCCTGCTGCACAAGCGACATCAGGTTCCGGTTTGTCGCGGCAATGATGCGCACATCCACATAATTGGTTGTGTTGCCGCCAATGCGGCGGACCTCCCCCAGTTCAAGCGCCCGGAGCAGCTTTGACTGCAGCGGCAGCGGAAGCTCCCCAATCTCGTCCAAAAAAAGCGTCCCCTGATCTGCCAGCTCCAGCAGTCCCGGCTTCCCGGTCCGATTGGCGCCCGTAAAGGCGCCCTTTTCATAGCCGAACAGTTCCGACTCCATGAGCTCGGCGGGAATGGCGGCGCAGTTGACGGGGAGAAAAATGCTGCCCGCCCGGTCGCTCTTTTTATGGATGTGGCGGGCCAGCACCTCCTTGCCTGTCCCGGATTCTCCGGTAATCAGTACGGTGGCGGAGACACCGGAGATGACCTCCGCCAGCTGGAAGAGCTTTTTTGTTTCCGGGCTTTCGCAAATAAAATGATAATTCTTCGTCTCAATCAGGAGGCTGCTGAGCATCTGGAGCATCTGATGCTTCTCCAGCTCCAGCTTGGCATAGTGCTCCTTGGCGAAGGCCTCTCCCTGGCTGTAAGCGATGACATATCGGAGCTTGCCCGCCTCGTCGCAGATGGGAACCGACGTGGCCAGAATACCCCGATTTGTATCGCCATTGATCATGAGATACCGGGTCACCGACTTTCCGGTTTCCAGGGTCTCGGTGAGGGTGCTGCGGCTGAACACCTTAATGCGCACCAGATCGTAAGCCGACCAGCCCAGCAGCTCCTCCTCGCTCCGTCCGCTGAGCTCACATGCCCCCCGATTTACAAAAACCAGGGTGGCGTTCCGGTCTACCACAATGATGCTGCCCTGGTAGCCCTCTATGATGTCACGATACAAAGAAATTCCTTCCGGAGCATAGACCATTTTTCTCTCCTCCAAAATTCTCAGATAATAGATTTTTCTTATAAAGTAGAAAAATATTAGATTTTATGAGAATTTCTTGCCCATACAGTTTATATGACCGGCGCAGAAAAGACAAGCAGAAAGTTTTAAGCGCCCTGCACGGCAGCACTTACAAGGTGCGCTCCTCCTTCTTCGGCCTTATTGGCATACGACTTGCAATGATAGATGGGTGTAGCTACAAACTTTTCAAGGAGGAATTGGCAGATGGAGAAATGCGTCATTGTCAGCGCAGTTCGCACCCCGGTCGGCCGCTACCTGGGCGGACTGAAAACCATGCCCGCCGAATTAATGGCCGCCGAGGTGATGAAGGAGGCGGTCCGCCGGGCCGGAATCGACAGGGACCAGGTGGAGGAGGTCATTCTGGGAGAGGTCATCGGCACCGCTCCCGACGTGGCGCGGACGGCCGCGCTGCTGGCAGGCTTCAAGGAGGATACGCCGGGCTACACCATCGACCGTCAGTGCGGCTCATCGCTCCAAGCGGTGGTTTCGGCCAAGCAGCAGCTTTTGTCGGGAGACGCGGAGATCATTCTCGCGGGCGGAACCGAGAGCATGTCCCGGGCGCCCTATTACCTGCCCCTCACCGCCCGCTTTGAGGGGCTGCGCATGGGTGACAAAACTGTCCACGACTCGTTTCAGTTCATTTCCGGCTATAATTACGCGCCGGTCGGCGGGCAGCAGCCAGAGAAAAGCAATATGGGCCTGACGGCGGAGAATGTGGCGGAGAAATACGGCATCACCCGGCAGGAGCAGGATGCCTACGCCCTGGACAGTCAGCGGAAAACCGCAAGGGCGATGGCCGAGGGTAAATTCCAGGAGGAGCTGCTTCCCCTGGAGGTTAAGGAAGGAAAAAAGGTAACCGTGGTGGATGCTGACGAGCACCCAAAACCGGACACCACAGAGGAGACCCTCGCCAAGCTGAAGCCGGCCTTCAAAAACGGCGGCACTGTGACGGCGGGAAACGCCTCCGGCATGAACGACGGTGCCTCCGCGGTGATCATGACGACCGAGCGCAAGGCCTCGGCTTTGGGGCTTAAGCCCCTTTGCAGGGTCATCGCCAGCGCGGAGGTGGGCGTGGACCCCAGAATGATGGGTATGGGACCGGCCGTGGCTATTCCGAGGGTGCTGGAAAAGGCCGGCTTAAGACTTGAGGATATCGATCTGTTTGAAATCAACGAGGCCTTCGCCGCCCAGACGCTGGGTTGCCTGAAGGTTTTGGGCATGGAGCCGGGCAGTCCCCTTTATGAGCGGGTCAACGTGAACGGCGGCGCCATCGCCCACGGTCACGCCCTGGGCAACAGCGGAACGCGCATCCTTACCACCCTGATTTACGAGCTGCGCCGCAGAAACGGCCGGTATGGCATTGCCAGCCTCTGCATCGGCGGCGGCCAGGGCATTGCGGTCATCATTGAAAACTGCGGCTGAGACGCCGACAACACATGCGTGATGGGGGAACAAGATATGAAGATTGAAACCGTATTTGTCATCGGCGCCGGAGCCATGGGCGCGGGCATCGCCCAGGCAGCGGCGGAAGCGGGCTGCCGCGTTTACCTGAACGATTTGACCGCCGAACGGGTGCTGAAGGGTGTTTCGGGAATCGTGAAAAGTCTGGACCGCATGGTAGCCAAGGGAAAGATGACCCCGGAGCTGAAGGATGCGGTTCTCAGCCGCATCAGCGTGTCCGACAGCTATGAGGCCGTGGGGCAGGTTGACCTGGTCCTTGAGGCCATCTATGAAAATCTCGATGCCAAGCGAGGCATCTTTAAGGAAATCGGAGGCCTGGCACGGCCGGATGCCATTCTGGCCAGCAACACCTCCTCCCTCTCTCTGACCGCTATCGCGGCGGTCGTGCCCCAGCCGGAGCGCTTTATCGGCCTTCACTTCTTCAACCCCGTGCCGGTGATGCGGCTGCTGGAGCTGGTTGTCGGTCTTCAGACCTCCCAGGAGACCATTGCCGCCGGGCTGGCGTTCGGCAGTCTGCTGAACAAGGAAACCATCGTCGCCAAGGACAGCCCCGGTTTTATCGTCAACCGCGCGCTGAACATGATGCTCAACGAGGCGGTGTTTCTCTATCAGGAGGGCGTAGGCTCCGCCGAAGACATTGACAAGGGCATGATGCTCGGCTGCAACCATCCCATGGGGCCGCTCACCCTGATCGACCTGGTGGGCGTGGACATTGTCTGCGCCGTGCTGGAGGCCTTCTGCCGGGACTTCGCTGACTCCAAGTACCGCCCCGCGCCCCTGCTGCGTCAGATGGTGGCGGCAAACCGCCTGGGCATCAAGACAGGACGCGGCTTCTATGCCTATGACTCCTCCGGGAAAAAACTTTAACCCGCCTGCGTCGGGCGGCTCCGATCATACTTGAAGGAGGATCCTTATGAGTAAGGTTTATACCATGGAAGAGGCTCTTGACCTCATTAAATCCGGCGACTGCATTGCCGTTTCCGGCATTGTGATGAGCGGCGTTGCGGAGGAAATCCTGACGTCTCTGGAGGAACGGTTTCTTAAAACGGGCGCGCCCAATCAGCTGACCGGCATTTTCAGCGCCGGACAGGGCAACTGGAAGGACGGCGGATGGGAGCACCTGGCCCACGAGGGGCTGCTGCGCCGCATCATCGGCGGGCATTACGGCACCTGCGCCCGACTGGGCGAGCTCATCACCGCCAACCGCGTAGAGGCTTACAATCTTCCCCAGGGCGTCATTCTGAACATGTTCCGCAACGCCTGCCGGGGCATCCCGGGCGAGCTGACCAAAATCGGCATCAAAACCTTTGTGGACCCGGTCAACGGCGGCGGTAAGCTCAACAGCGTTACCCACGAGGACCTGGTGCTGCGCAAGCGGCTCGACGGCGAGGACTGGCTTTATTACAAAACGCCGAAGGTTAACGTAGCCATTATCCGCGGCACCACCGCCGACGAGAACGGCAACGTGACCCTGGACGAGGAAATCCTGCCGCTGGATATGCGCACGGTGGCGCTGGCGGCGAGGGCCTGCGGCGGCAAGGTCATCGTGCAGGTCAAGAATCTCGCCCAGGCCGGCACGCTGCTGTCCGACCGGGTATCCATCCCCGGCAGCCTGGTGGACGCGGTGGTCCTCTCTCAGGAGCCGGAGCGCTATCACCGCCAGACCCACGGGCAGTATTACAGCCCGAGCATGTCGGGACATATCAACGTCCCCCTGAGCACAATTAAGCCCCTGCCCCTGGATGAAAAAAAGGTCATCAGCCGCCGGGCCGCCATGGAGCTGAAGAAGGGCTTCGTGGTCAATCTGGGCATCGGAACACCGGAGGGCGTGTCCAACGTGGCCGCCGAGGAGGGCTTCAGCGACCAGATCATCCTCACCTCGGAGAGCGGCGTTGTGGGCGGCGTGCCCGTGGGCGGCACCTCCTTCGGCGCGGTGCAGAACGCCTGGGGCGTGATGGATGCCATGACTCAATTTGACTTCTACCACGGCGGCGGTCTGGACATTACTTACCTCGGGCTTGCGCAGGTCAATGAAAAGGGCGACGTGAACGTCAGCAAATTCGGCAGCAAGGTAACCGGCTGCGGCGGCTTCATCAACATCTCCCAAAACACGGGAAAACTCGTCTACTGCGGCGCCTTTACGGCGGGCGGACTGAAGACCCGGGTTGCCGACGGGCGGCTGACCATCCTGCAGGAGGGCCGCGACAAGAAATTCTCCAGGACGCTGGAGCAGGTGACCTACAGCGGAGAGTACGGCGCGGAAACCGGGCAGGAGGTGCTCTATATCACGGAGCGGGCGGTGTTCCGGCTGACTGCTGAGGGCCTGCTGCTGATCGAAATCGCGCCCGGCGTGGAGTTGGAGCGGGATGTTCTGGGGCAGATGGAGTTCACGCCCAAGGTAGCGCCCGACCTGAAGCTGATGGACGAAAAACTCTTTCTGCCGGCGCTCATGGGAATGAAGCATACAATCGTGACTGAATAAAAAAGAAAGACGGAGGAGCAGAAATGGATATTCTGATTTTGATTCTCGGCCTGGTTATCCTCACACTTCTGGCGCTGAAGGGCGTGCCCATCATCATCGCCTCCCTTGTCACAAGCGTACTGGTTCTTGCCATTTCGGGCGCCAATATCTACGACGGCATTCTCACCACCTATATGACGGGCATGTCCGTCTATGTGGCAAAGTACTTTCTGGTCTTTTTCTTCGGCGCGCTGTTTGGCAAGTTCTGCGAAATCAGCGGCGCGACAGACAGCATCGCCCAGGGCATTGTCAGCCGCTTCGGGGAACGCCATGTCATGACCGGTCTCATTGTTGCCGCGGCAATCCTTGGCTTTGGCGGCGTGTCCCTCTTCGTCGCGCTGTTCGCCCTCTATCCCCTGGCCATGAGCCTTTTTGAAAAGGCCAACGTGCCCCGCAAGCTTTTTCCGGGCGGCTACATCGCCGGCGCGGCCACCTTCGCGATGACCTCCCCCTTCTCCCCCGCCGTTCAGAACATCATCCCTACCAGCTATCTGGGCACCACGGTCTCCGCCTGCGCTGTCCCGGGCAGCATTGCCGCCGTTTTCATGGCCGTGATGGTGATTCTGTACATGAACCGGCAGGTGGCAAAGTGCCGGGACAAGGGCGAGGGCTTTGAGCCCATCGAGGGCGAAAATCACAAAATCCGCAGTAAGGAAGAGCTGCCTCACATTGTCATCGCCCTGCTTCCCATGGTATTGCTCATCATCTCGCTGAACGTACTGAAATGGAAGATTGAAGTTTCCCTGCTGGTAGGCATCGCCAGCGCCCTCGTTTTTTACTTTAAGTACCTGCCCAAGAATTTTAAAGCCTTGTGGAAGCATGTAAACAGCTCCGGCTCCGACGCCATCAGCTCCATCATCAACACCAGCGCCACCGTCGGCTTCGGCTCCGTTATTGCCTCCACCCCCGCCTTTGCCGCGGCGATTACCACCGTAACCGGCATTGGCGGCAATCCCCTGATCGCGGCAGGCATCGCCACCACCGCTCTGGCGGGCATCTCCGGCTCCGCCTCCGGCGGACTTGGCATTGCCGTGCCCATTGTCGCAAAGTACTTTCTGCCCATGGGCGTAAATCCCGAGGCGCTGCACCGCGTGGCCTCGGTAGCCTCCGGCGGGCTGGACTCCCTCCCCCACAACGGCTTCGTCGTCACCTGCCTGAATTACTCCAAAACCACGCACAAGGAGGGCTACATCCACATCTTTATGGTTTCCGTGCTGTTCCCCCTGCTGGAGCTGGCTTTGCTGCTGGTGCTCATCAAGCTGTTCGGATACATGTAATACAAGGAGGTTATAAAATTGGGATACTTATTAACGGAAGACCAGCGGTCGCTGCAGGAAATGGCCCGCGACTTCGCGGAAAAGTCCGTAAAGCCGGCGGCCGCGGAATATGACCGCTCCGGCGAGCTGCCCATGGAGCTCTACAAGCAGGCCTTTCAAATGGGACTGCACTGCCTGGAACTACCGGAGGAGTTCGGCGGCGGCGGCCTGGACTACATCACCACCGCGGCCATCTGCGAGGAGCTTGGCAAGGCAGACGCCGGCTTTGCCACCGGGCTGTGCGCCATCAGTCTGGCGCTCAAGCCGGTGCTGTTGGCCGGCACACCGGCGCAGAAGAAGCTCTTTGCCGACATTGTCATCCCCGGCGCATTCGCGGCCTTCTGCCTTACCGAGCCCGGCGCCGGCTCCGACGCGGGCGCCACGCAGACAACCGTCGTGCGCGAGGGCGACGAGTATGTGCTCAGCGGCACCAAGTGCTTTATTACCAACGGTGCTGTGGCCGACGTTTATGTGGTGTTTGCCACCCACGACAAGTCCAAGGGTCTCAAGGGCATCTCCGCCTTTATCGTCGAGCGCAGCCGCGCCGGCATCAGCGTGGGCAAGGAAGAGGATAAAATGGGCATCCGCCTGTCCAACACCTGCGACGTGGTGTTCGACTCGGTCCGAATCCCCGCAGATCATCTGCTGGGCAAGGAAGGCGAGGGCTTTAAAATTGCCATGAAAACCCTGGATCTGGCCCGCCCCTTCGTGGGCGCCATTGCCGTTGGCATCGCCCAGCGGGCGCTGGAGGAATCCGTGAAATATTCCAAAGAGCGCATCACCTTCGGCAAGCCCATCGCCGCCTTCCAGGCCCTTCAGTTTATGATGGCGGATATGGATATCAAAATCGAGGCGGCCCGGCAGCTGGTGGTTCACGCGCTGGACTGCGCCAAGGCGGGCGTCCCTTACGCCAGGGAGGCCGCCATTGCCAAGTGCTTCTCGGGCGATGTCGCCGTGGAGGTGGCGCTGGACGCCATTCAGATCCTGGGCGGCTATGGCTACAGCCGTGAGTATCCGGTGGAAAAGCTGCTGCGGGACGCAAAAATCTTTCAGATTTTCGAGGGGACCAACCAGATTCAGCGGGTTGTGGTGGCCGGTCAGCTGCTCAAATAAATGGGCTGAGCGCGGGATCGGCGGCGGCCCGCGTCGGGGCGGGGCAAGGGAGCCTTGGGGACAATCGTTCTTTCGGTCTCCGCCCCCGCCCCGGCGCAGGTACCGCATATAGGAAAGGAAGCGTGACACATCTATGAACAAGCAGGTCAAGGGCAAAACCTTTCAGGAGTGGGTGATCGGAGAAACGTACGACACGGCGGCCAGAACCATCACGGAATCCGACATTGTAAGCTTTGCCGGGCTTTCCGGCGACTACAACCCTCTTCATACAGATGAGGAATATGCCAGAAAGACCGTTCACCAGACCCGGATCGCCCACGGAGCGCTCACTTTTGCCGTCACCACGGGACTGGTCAATCAGTCAGGGCTGACCGACGGAACTGTCGTGGGCTTCCTGGGGGCCGACGTTAAATGGAGCGCGGCGGTCAAGCCGGGGGACACCCTCCACGTGGTGGTGGAGCCGCTGGAAAAACGGCTGGCCAAGCATCCCGGCCGCGGCATCGTCCAGGCTAAGCTCTCCGTCGTAAACCAGAACGAGGCGGTGGTCAGCGAACAGCTCTGGACGCTGATGGTGACCGCATAGGTAAGTACCCGGCCCTATCTTCTTCCTTCTGAATATCACCAAAAACTCCGGGAGCTCGCTCAAAAAGCAGGCTCCCGGAGGCTTTTATTTTCAGGGGCGCACATTCCTTAAAACAGGTTCCCCCGCTCGTCAAAGGAAAGCTCCTCCGGCTCCCCGACAATTTCAAGGGTTGGGTGGGCCATGGCTTCCTCCAGCAGCGCCTCGGATATTTGGATTTCCGTGATGTGCAGGGTATCTCGAATTTTGACCATGCGGATGCGCTGCTTGTCGGCGCCAAAGGCCGTCTTAATGGCGGCCTGGGTGGCCAGCCGGTGATTGTCCAGCACCATGGGGATTTTGGCCGAATCGATATCCCCGGTGGTCAGCAGATTGAGATAGGTCGTGTTAAAGTTTGCCCCAAGGAGGCCCTCTCGGTCGGAGCCGCCCTGGCGGCCACAGGGCGCAGCGATTATCCCAACCGAATGAACAATGTGCTGGTTTCCCCCGGCATTTTCCGGGGCGCGCCGGACGCGCGCGCCTCCGACATCAACGAAGACATGCAGATTGCCGCCGCCTACGCCATTGCCGGACTGGTGTCCGACGAGGCGCTTAACGCGAAATACATCATCCCGGCCGCCTTTGACCCGCGGATGCAGAATGCCGTGGCCGCCGCCGTAGCCGAGGCGGCGCGCAAAAGCGGCGTGGCGCGCATGTGACCGGGCACGGCGCGCTCAGATTTAAGGAGGCTGTCCGCCAAAAGGTTGAACAGACCCGGAGGCTGTCTCCCGCACAGGAGACAGCCTCCGGGTCTGTTCAGTTTGCGCCGCGCCGGCTTTGGGTGCACCGCACCGGCTCCATTCAAACCGCTGGTTCGCTTAACCGCAGAGCTTTTCCAGCGCCTCTTCCTGAGAGGACACGAAAAAAATGTGTCTGCCCTGATTGCTTTCAAACATAAAATCCCGCAGAGGCTT
>VSSQ01000711.1_pt1 | contig 17555 bp, 14 predicted proteins | sample 4763081 | NCBI WGS metagenome assembly VSSQ01 (sample SAMN12137344, study PRJNA551015) | bioreactor metagenome | isolation source: SDC9 anaerobic chlorinated ethene degrading culture | place: USA: Knoxville, Tennesee | collected 2015-01-01
TTTTTTTATCATTTCCCTAACTTCATCTGTTCCACCTAGTCCTACTACTGATATAAATTTATTTGGATCTCCTAAATTATAACCTTTTTCTTGAAGTGCTAATACAGCTCCTACTGCCATATCATCATTGTTTGAGATAATTACTTCAATATTATCACCGTATTTATCAAATAAAAAATTAATTTTCTCTTTAGCACATTCTTTTTCCCAGTTACATATTTCAGAAGCTATTTCATTAGTTTTAATTCCATTTTCATTTAAAGCTCTTATAACACATTCACTTCTTAATTGAGCTTCTACATTGTCTACCTCCCCTTCTAATAATATATAATCTAAACTATCATTTTTATTTTTATCCTTTATATTTCCTTTCTTCATTTCATTAATTATCATTTCACTTTTAATTTTGCCTGCATCACAAGCTTGTGTTCCTACATATAAAGATTTATTATATGATTTAATTCCATTTAATGATAAAGGCTCTCTGTTAAAAAATATTACTGGAATATCTTTTTCCTTAATTTTATTTATTATTGAGTCTGCTTCATGTATATCTACAATATTTAATATTATTGCATCTACTTTCATATTTATAAGTTCATTAATTTGTTCGTTTTGTAACTCTTGACTTCCTTTAGCATTATAGAATATAAAATTAATTGTGTCTTTGTTTTCATTTTCAAGTTTTTCTAATTCTTTCTTAATTTCAGAAATATAATAAATATCCTCTTTATATAGAAGCACTCCTACTGTTACAGGTTTTCCATTTATAGTATTAGCACTTATATCTAATTTGAATATATTTAAAATTATAACTAATATAAAACTAAATAAAATTAACTTTTTCATTTTTTTCCTCCATGTTATATCTATCTTAGTGAACTTCTAATTAAATATCCCTCATATGGTATCCTAATTCCTACTCCTGTTACATCAAATTTATAATCTGTATCTTGTAAAGCTGGTTTTCCTTCTGCTAAATTACTTCCTATTCTATATAAAGCTGTAGCCATTCCATCTGAGTCTTGAATAACAGTTCCTGTCATAAATCCATTTTCAATCATTTGTCTTGCTTGCTCTGTTCCATCAACACCTATAACTGAAATATATTTTTGGGGATCGCCTAAGTTATATCCATTTTCTTGTAATGCTAATATAGCTCCTATTGCCATCTCGTCATTATTGGAAATTATTAATTCTATTTCTTTTCCGTATTGTGAAAATAACTTTTCTGTAGCTTGTTTTGCACATGCTCTATCCCAATTACAAAACTCTTCCGCTATTTTACTAGTTTTAATATCATTCTCTTCTATTCTTCTTACAACACATTCACTTCTGTATTGAGCCTCCAAATTATCTTTATCTCCTTGCAATAGAAAGTATTGTATAGTATTATCTTTATTTTTATCTGTAATTCCTTTATCTCTCCATTCCTTTATCACTACATCTCCTTGCATATTTCCTGATTCACAAGCTGTTGTCCCTATATAAATTGCTTTATTTGTGTATTCTTTAATACCATTTAAGGACAATGGCTCTCTATTAAAAAATATTACTGGAATATTGCTTTTTTTTATTTCTTCTAATAATTTATCAGCATTATTTATGTTTACAATATTCAAAAAAATAACATCAACTTTATCTTTTATAAGTTCTGCTAACTGCTTATCTTGCAAATCTTGATTTCCATCCCCATCATAAATTATAAACTGTATTCTATCCTTATTTTGGTTTTCTATTTCTATTAATTTATTTCTTACTAAGGAAATAAAATAGTCATTTCCTTTATAAAGCAATACCCCAGCACGAATAGGTTCTGTATTTTTAAAAATAGCCTTAGGTTCTATACTAAATACATTTATAAATATTGCTATCATAACACATATTGAATTTATTTTTTTCATTTTATCCTCCATATTATGATTGATTTAAACTTATTTATTATATGGTTTGTATATCTTTCTCTTTCTCATTTAACTTAGTTCTTTATAATATAGGTTTTAAGTATAGTATAAGAAATATATACATATTTAATACCTATTTTTAATTTAAAAAAAATAATAGCCACCAAAAAAGATAGCTATTATAAATTATATTATTTTCTTATTATATATCCATTATATGGTATTCTGATTCCAATCCCTGTTACATCAAATTTATATTCTGTATTTTGTAAAGCTGGTTTCCCTTCTGCTAAATTAACACCTATTCTATAAAGTGCCTTTGCCATAGCCCCATAATCTTGTATAACAGTTCCTGCCATAAACCCATCCTGAATCAATTTTCTAGCTTCATCTATTCCGTCTATCCCTACAACCGAAATATATTTTTCTGGATCACCTAAGTTATATCCATTTTCTTGAAGTGCTAATATTGCTCCTATTGCCATTTGATCATTATTTGAAATTACTGCTTCTATTTCATTTCCATGCTCTTCAAATAATTTTTCCATAGTTTTTTTTGCACATTCTCTATCCCAATTGCAAAACTCTTCTGCTATCTTATTAGTTTTTATTCCTTTATTTTCTATACTTCTTATAACACATTCACTTCTATTTTGAGCCTCTAAATTGTCTTTATCACCTTGAAACAAAACATATTGAATAGCTTTATCTGAATTTTTATCTATTATCCTATTTTTTTCCCATTCTTTAATTATCATATCCCCTTGCATATTTCCTGAATCACAAGCTGTTGTTCCTACATATACAGCCTTATTCGTATGTTCTTTAAGACTATTTAAATTAAATGGTTCTCTATTAAAAAATATAACTGGAATATTAGTTTTTTTTATTTTTTCTAATAATTCATAAGATTTCTTTACATTAACAATATTTAAGAGTATAATATCCACTTCACTATTTATAGCCTCATCTAATTGCTTATCTTGTAATTCTTCATTGTCCTTTCCGTCATAAATTATAAAGTCTATTATATCCTTATTTTGATTTTCTATTTCTAATAATGAATTTGTTAATAATGATATAAAATAATCATCTTCTTTATAAAGCAATACTGCTGCACGAATTGGTTCTGTAATTTTAATAGCTTTAGGTTTTATATTAAGCATATTTATAAATACTATACTTATAATAAATATTAGATTTATTTTCTTCATTTTATCCTCCAATCAAATTATTATAAACTTTTTATACCTTTAAATTATTCATATTTATAAGTTATAATTTTGTTTTTAAATTAACAAGATAAAATTAACGTATAAATGTATTATAAGTAATAATATATATTTAATACTAGCTTTAAATTTTTATTATATTAAATGACTTTATAGTATTTAGACAAATATCTAAAAATATTTAAACTTAATACCTTTATCAAATATTTTCCTCTTGAATTTCTTATATAATATGTTATTATAGTTTTATTATTTATTAGCTTCCAAGCGGAGTGAAAAATAGATACACATATGTGTGAAGAGTGAAAATGGCAAATCACTCTTTTTTTTGATGAAAAAGGACTATATGAATAGTCCTTTTTATTTTACATTTAAGTATTCTTCTAAATTTCTAATATTACTCCTTTTTCCTATAACTACTATTAAATCATTTTCTCTTAATATATATTCTGGATCTAATTCTATTATAGTTTCTTCATTCCTTTCTAAAGCTATAATATTTAAACTGAAATTATTTCTTATATTCGATTTTAAAATAGACTTCCCATCTATTTTAGAAGTAACTTTTAACTCTTCTATATGAATATCATTGTTTAGCTCAATAAACTCTAATGCTTCTTCATTTAGCAATCTATTTGCAATTCTTATTGCCATATCATTTTCAGGGTACACAACCTCTGCACCTATTTTTCTTAAAACACAACCTTGTTCATAAGTAGTTGCTTTAGATATAACTCTTTTTACTCCCATATTAATTACATTTAATGTAGTCAATATGCTAACATCTATTTTCTCACCTATACATACGAATACTGTTTCACAATTTTGTATACCGGTTTCCTCTAAAGTTTCCTTATATAAATTATTAACTACAAAAGCATTTTCTGTTAGGTGTCTAATTTGTTTTATTTTATTTTCATCATTATCTATTACTATTACTTCTTTTCCAGCTTCTATAAGTGTTCTTGCTAATGCAAAACCAAATCTTCCAATTCCTATTATTCCAAATTCTATTGCAGATTTATAACTAAACATATTTATCTCTCCTTATCCTATTATAACTGTTTCTTCTGAATAATAAGCACTTGATGCTTCCTTAAAAGACCAAATTGTAGCTATAGTCATAGGTCCTAATCTTCCTATAAACATAATTAGTGAAATAATTATTTTACTTAAATCATTAAGATCTGGTGTTATTCCAGTTGATAATCCCACTGTACCAAAAGCACTTGTTACTTCAAATAATAATTGCATAAAAGTATAATTAGGTTCTATTATACTTATAACGAAAGTTCCCATACATACTACAAGTAAGGCTAATATAGTTAAATTAAATGCTTTAAAAACTACACTTGTAGGTATTGTTCTCTTAAATGCACTACAATGCTTATTTGTTGATGTGCTATAAATACTTTTATATAAAGTAAATAAAGTGGTAGTTTTAATACCTCCTCCAGTAGATCCTGGAGACGCACCAATAAACATTAAAATAACTAATACAAATAATCCTGAATTTGTAAAGTTACTTAATGAATAAGTACTAAATCCTGCAGTTCTTGCGGATGTGCTAAAAAAGAATGCCCCAAGCCAAGAAATATCCTCTGTTAATTTTAGCAAAACTGTACCTACTATTAATAATAAAGTTGTCATTGTAAGAACTATCTTTGTATGTAGGCTAAATTTCTTAAAGGATTTCTTTACTAAAATTTCTTTAATTACTAAAAATCCTAATCCTCCAAATATAATTAATCCACATGTAGTTAAATTTAATAATACATCATTTTTATATTGTATTAAATTTTGAAATCCTCCAAGTATATCAAATCCTGAATTATTAAATGCTGCTATGGAATGGAATATGCTTATTCCTAAAGCATCTAAAGGCTTATAATCTTGTGAAAATACAATATAACTTAAAATTACTCCTATAAATTCAAAGGTTAAAGTTACTGCTAAAACTGCTTTTACTAATCTTACTAATCCTTTCATTGTATCTAAGTTCATGGATTCTTTTATAAGTGTTCTTTCTTTTATTCCTATTCTTTTACCTAAAAGTAATATAAAACCAACACCAACAGATGTTACTCCTAATCCTCCTACTTGAATTAGTAAGGCAACAATTGATCTTCCAAATACAGTAAAAGTATCTGCGGTATCTATAGCGATCAATCCTGTTACGCATACAGCGCTAGTTGATGTAAATAATGCATCTACGAAAGATACATCGACTCCTTCATTTATTGATATAGGGAGTTTAAGTAATAATGCTCCTAATATAATTACTATTAAAAATCCTAAAACAATAATTCTTCCAGGCTTAATCTTTTCTATTAATTTCATACAAAGCTCACTCCTTTATGATTAATATCTGGAAACTTAATATATTTAATAATTTATGATAATATTTCCAAAAGATTTTAATATTAATTCTATATTAAAATCTTCTATAATATCTTGTACATTTTTATAAATTATATTTTAAAACTTCCTAAGATTTTACGGTTAATTATATATAGACAAGCAATTAATGTCAATTTCATTATTCTTATGCATAATCTTTTAAAAGCTGAATTAACTTAAACTACCCCTTAATAATTAGCTTATATTCACAAAACGTTGCAAAATCTACATTTCTCTAAAAAAACTAGAAACTATGTTTGTATAAAATTATTAATTTATAATATGATATCTCCTTATATCAAAAAGAGACTGTTTATTATCTTTTCAGATAATAAACAGTCTCTTTTGATTTATATAATTGTAAATACAAAACTTATTTAATAATACTGCATTTAACAGTATTATTCATCCCAACCTTCTGGGAATTCAGCATTGTGGTACACTTCTTGAACATCATCATCGTCATCAAGTAAGTCTAACATCTTTTGGAACTTTTTCGCATCATCCTCATTAATTGCAGTATATGTGTCTGGTATCATCTTAACTGTCGCTTCTAAAAATTCTAATCCATTTGATTCTAAGGCTTCCCTTACAGTTCCAAAATCCTCAGGTGTAGTTGTAATTATAAATACTTCTTCTTCTGCTGAAAAATCTTCTGCTCCTGCATCTAAAGCTAGCATCATAATTTCATCTTCATCTTTATCTTCTCTTTCAATAACTATTTCGCCTTTTTCTTGGAACATAAACCCAACACATCCCGTTGCTCCCATGTTTCCTCCGCCTTTTGTAAAGGCACTTCTTACATTTCCTGCTGATCTATTTTTATTATCCGTTAAAGTTTCTACTATTACAGCAACTCCAGATGGACCATAACCTTCATAAACTATTTTTTCATAGTTAACACCTGCAAGTTCTCCTGAAGCTTTTTTAATTGATCTTGTAATTGTATCATTAGGCATATTAGCCGCTTTTGCTTTTGCTATTACATCTCTTAATTTCGGATTAGTGTCGGGTACAGGGCCACCATTTTTAACTGCAATAATAATTTCTTTACCTAACTTTGTAAAGATTTTTCCCCTTTTAGCATCTGCTTTTCCCTTTTTATTTTGTATATTATGCCATTTTGAATGTCCTGACATGTTTTTTTCCTCCCAACATCTATCGAATAATTTTTATAACTTATAAACATTAGAATTATATCATACTTATATTATTATGACAAATTTTCTTATTTATCCATGAATTAGTAATAAAATTATTTAATTAATTATACAAGTTGATTTATTCTTAAATTAATTTGTATAATCTATTTTCTTCTTTAAAATAAATTCCTTCATCCATTTTAGTTATTATAACTTTACCATTTGAGGTTTCGGTTATTTCTTTTTCCATTTCATCCACTTTATTTATTTCTGATAATATATGAATTATAACTTTATCTGTATATTCAACTTCTTCAATATGCCAATTATTTTCATTACACTTATATTGAACTTTACCCAACATATCATAATCCATATTTAATAACAACCTTACTCCTTCTACCTTTTCAACTACTTTCCCTGCTTTTAGTGCTATTGAAGCACCTTTTGTATAAGCTCTTGTAAGCCCTCCGGCTCCTAATAATATACCACCATAATACCTAGTTACTACTATGGCACAATCAGTCACTTTACTTTTTTTCATCACTTCTAATATAGGAATTCCTGCCGTTCCCTGTGGTTCTCCGTCATCACTATATCTTTGAATCCCCATATTTTCTCCTATAGCATAAGCAAAACAATTATGAGTAGCTTGCTTATGCTTGTTTTTAATTTCTGCTATAAACTCTTTTGCTTCTTCTTCATTTTCACATCTTTTGGCATATCCTATAAACTCTGATTTTTTTTCTATAAAACTATCTTCTCCGAAATCTCTTATAGTAATATAACTCATATAAGTTCCTCCTTGATTAAATTGATACCTTTTATTATCTTTTCTTTATTAACTTGTGAGAAACTAATTCTAAAAAAATAATCTCCATTTTTGGAATCTCTAAAAAATATTATTCCAGGTGTAATATATACATTTTTCTTTTTTAATTTATAAAAAAGTTCTTTAGATTTCACCTCTTTATTTTTTAATTTTATATAAAAATAAAGTCCTCCCTTTGGATCTAAATATGTGACTTTATCAAAAAGCTTTTCTTCTATTAGGTTTTTCATAAGCTCATATTTTGTTTTGTATTCTTTACATTGATATTGTATATGTTCCTTCCAAAAACCTTCTTTTATATATAATTCTAAAGCTCTCTGCATAAGACTAGAAGTTGCAAAATCTGTGTTTATCTTAGAATTTTGCATACTCTCTATAAATGAATTTGGTATAATCATATATCCAAGTCTTATTCCTGGTAAAAATACCTTTGAAAAACTTTTTACATAAATTACTCTTTCATACTTATCAAGCTCTTTTAATGGTTCATGAATTATTCCATCATCATATATAAGTTCAGATAAATAATCATCTTCTATAATATAAAAATCATATTTTCTAGCTAAAGCTAATAATTTCAGCTTTTTTTCATAGCTATAGCTTACACCTGTTGGATTATGGAAATAACTCATTGTATAAAAACAACTTATTTTATTTTTCTTTAATATTTCTTCAAATTCTTCTAAATCTATTCCATCTTCTTTAATTTCTAATTCAAATATATTAGCTCTTCTCCATTTAAAAACTGATATAGCTCCTCCATAGGTAGGTTTTTCTACTACTACGTTATCATTAATGTTAACTATTGCCTTAACTGCTATATCTATTCCCTGCTGCGCCCCTGAAACTATTATTATATTATCTAAATCTAACTTACCGCCCCAAAGTTCCTTATTTATTGTTCTTCTTAATTCTTCATATCCAAAAGGCTCTTTCATTATTAGTGCATTTGCTCCATCCCTATCTAGAACCTTATTAATTACATTCTTAAATTCTTTTATTGGAAAATACATCTCTGTATTTGTTTCCCCTGTAAAATCAATGATTTTATCTAAATCTTCAGTTAATATACTTTTTAATGTTTTAGAATATTCTCTATTGAATACTGATATAAGATCTTTCCTTTTTGCATAAGTTCCAGATCCTACTTTTTGAAAAGCATATCCGTCTGATTTTAACTTTTTATATGCGTTAACTATAGTTACATTGTTTACCTCTAAAATTTTTGATAACTCTCTTATTGTAGGTAGCTTTTCTCCATCATTTATTTTTTTATTATCTATTAGTTTTTTTATATGATTTGAAATTTGTATATATTTAGGAATTTCTTCCTCAAAGAACATCTTAAAAATATTATTCATAATTCCTCCAAATTCTTCTAATGTTTATAACTATATACATTTTCAGTTGCTAGTAGACATTCTTTGTGATCTCTAAATTCTCTTTTATTTTTTGTTAAGACATTATTCTTGTATAATACTTTTAAAATTTCTTCCGTCTTAATATTAAAATTTTTAAAATAGTCATTGTTTTTAATCTCATATGCACTTAATTCTTTATCTTCCTCTTTTATAAATTCTAGAATTTCTTTTGATGCTTTTTCTATATTGTAATCTAAATAGCTTTCCATATAACTTATAATGCTTTTTATATTCTCATCATTCATTTCGTTGTAGAATAATTTTTTTATTCTCTTATTTAATTCATCATTTAAATTACATGCCATATTTAATGAATCTTTACTTACAGTGTATCCATTAATACTAAGATAAAGCTTAGAAAAGTTATCTAATGCCCTAATAAGAAGTTCATATGCAGTGTATCCTCTGCCTGTACTTAAATATTTTTTGCATATCCCTATTTCTTTTAACAAATTTCCTAAATAAACTAGATTCCATCTTCCTTTATCTGAATTTACACTATATATTATTTTTTCATATAGTTCTGATATTTCATGATCCATTGAATATATTAATTTAGATGATATTAAAGAATTTTTTATTACATCTTTCTTACCACATTCATAATAAGCTTCTTTAAAAGCTTTTTTGCTTAAAAATTTTATATGAACAGGTATATTCATCACTTCAGAATATAAATCTCTAACCTGTTCAAAATCATCTTTATATATTGTAAATAAATCTATATCTGATTCTTCCCACAGATCTCCAGTAACCATACTTCCTAATACAAAAATTGCTAATATATTAGTATTTTTCATAAGAATATCTGTAATTTCTTTATAAGCATTTTGGTAATCTATAATTGATTTTGCCATTATCCTACTCCCTTCAACTTAATATTGTATTATTACAATTTATTTTATTATATAAAATTACTGCAATAAAGTCTAATCTTCATTGCAGTAATTAACTATTGGGCAATAATGTTTACTATAAAATCTTTTGATTTATTATAAACTTCATCTTCTACCTCTACTACCATAAAGGTGCCATTATCCTTATATTCTTCTTTTAGTACTCTTCCATTCCTATGAAGATATGAATTCATATCACTTCTATCGTAAGGAATCAAATATTCGCATTTTTTCATTTTATACGGTAATTTTTCTTCTATTAAATCAAGAAGATTATCTAAATTAATTCCTTCTTTAGCTGATATTTCAATAATTTTATATTCTGAACATATTTTTTTTATTTCTTCTATTTGCTCATCTGTAGCTTTATCTATTTTATTTAGTACTAATATAGTTTCTTTATCTTTGGCTCCAAGTTCTTCTAAAACTTCCTCTACAGCTTTTATTTGATCAAGTGCATGATCTGAAGAGGTATCAACAATATGACATAAAAGATCTGAGTATATCACTTCCTCTAGTGTTGATTTAAATGCTTCAACTAAATCATGAGGTAACTTTCTTACAAATCCTACTGTATCTGTTATAGTAACTACACCTTTATTTTTTAATATTATAGACCTTGTAGTTATATCTAAGGTTGCAAATAACATATCAGCTTCAAAAACTTTTTCTTTTCCTTGAACCTCTTTTTGAGCTGCAACATCACACAATTTATTTCTAAGAGTTGATTTACCTGCATTTGTATATCCTACTAATGATACCTTAGGAATACTTTCTTTTGTTCTTTTTTCTCTTTGAACTTCTCTTGTTTTCTTTATTTTTTTAAGCTCATCATTTAAATCATATATAGTTTCCTTTATATGTCTTCTATCGGTTTCTAACTTCTTTTCTCCTGGTCCTCTTGTTCCTATTCCCCCACCAGTTCTTGAAAGCACTGTTCCTAAGCCTTGAAGTCTACCCATTCTATATTTTAACTGTGCAAGTTCAACCTGAATTTTTGATTCCTTACTTCTTGCTCTTCTTGCAAAGATTTCTAATATTAAAGTAGTTCTATCTATTACCTTTGCACCAATTGCCGCTTCTAGATTTCTTACTTGTGAACCTGAAAGCTCATCATCAAAAATTATAAGGTTTGCATGTTTACTTTGCCTTAAGCTAGCTATTTCTAATACTTTTCCCTTTCCAATATAAAAGGCTGGGTCAATTTTACTTCTACTTTGATAAACTAACTCTAATACTGGTATATCACAAGCTTTAGTAAGTTCTTTAAGTTCTTCTAAACTTTCCTTGGTATCAGATCCTACTAAAATAGCTCTTTCACCTTCATCTTCTACTATTTCTTTTTCTTTAATTAATCCTTCAACATAATGAATTTTATCTAATATGTGAATTGACAATACTTCTTCAATTGATAAGTTTAATTTCTCTTCATAATCTAACAAATCATTTGTTATTGTAAGCATTGCTAAAGAATAATCTGTTATTTTTCCATCATAAACTCCTATTGCCATTATTGCATCAAGTTTTAATTTTAAAAGAGCTGACAAATCAAGAGCTGACAAATTAGAAAATCCATTAGGATGTGTATGTATAACTCTAACTCCAGATAACCTTTTTTCCCTTATATCAATCATAGCTAATTCAACTGAAGTTGAATCTCCTATTGCTATAGATACTATTTTCCCTCTTCTATCTACTGCTATGCTTATTTCCCTATCCAAAATAGAAGTTAATCTAGAAATAATATCTATTATTTCTACACTACACACCTCATCTTTTAAAACCTTTACTTTATAGAGTCTTTCAAGTTCTTCTAAATAAGACTTCTTTATACCATCTATATTTCCAAATATCATAATACCACCTCACTATCTACTATTGGCAACTTGCATATAATTTTATACTAATAATTCTTTATTGTAAATATAATACTAATATTATAATCCATGCTATATTATACTTATATCAAATACTTTACTAAAAACTGTACTTAAAGTATTTAAAAATAAGTTGCAAGAAATATAAATAATATGTAATATTAAAATAATAATATAAGTTATTAGGTTATATAGGATATTTTAGGAGGATTAAACTAATGAATGACAAAAAAAGAAACATACTTTTTACAGAAGAACAAATAAAAACTAGAGTTGCAGAACTTGGAAAAATTATTACTGAAGATTATAAAGATAAGAAACTTTATGTTCTTCCACTTCTTAGAGGAAGTTTTGTTTTTGGGGCTGACATATTTAGAGCAATTGATTGTAAAGCAAAAGTTGGTTTTATGACTACTTCAAGTTATGGTCATGGTGAAGAAAGCACTGGTGAAGTTAAGGTTGTAAATGATATTCCAGACAATATAGAAGGATGGGATGTATTAATAGTAGATGATATTATAGATACTGGATATACAATGGAGTTTGTTGTTGATTATGTAAAAAAACGTGGAGCCAAATCTGTTAAAACCTGTGTACTATTAGATAAGCCTTCTAGAAGAAAAGTTGATTTAAAACCAGATTATTGCTGCTTTGAAATAGAAGATTTATTTGTAGTTGGATATGGTCTTGATTATGAAAGTTTCTACAGAAATGTACCTTATGTATTTAACTGGAACTAAGTCAATTGACAATTTAAAATTAACAATTAGATTTAAATAAAAAACTCCTAAAATTAGGAGTTTTTTATTTTAATTAAATTTTCTTAATTCAGCTTGCCTGAATTATAACATAAATTCTTTCATTCTTTCATTTTCAATTATTTATTAAGTTCTATTGCTGTATTTGGAATTTTTCCTACTATTATTGTTTCTGCTATTGGAATTTCACATGCTATTTCTACATCTTTGCTATTAAGAGGCACAACTATTTTCATTTTCATATTAACATGCAAATATATTTTATGCCTTGTTTGATTAATACCTGCACTTTCAAATACAGATTCATAACTACTAGTTATATTCCCTATTTGATTCATATTTATATTTATCTTAGGACCCAAATTATAAAACACTAAATTTTTAGTCATATATCCTAACGGAACTTTTAGTCCCATTTCTTGTAACTTACCTATTTTATCATTAGATGCTAATACTAATCTTGATGAAAGATAGTTTAATTTTACAGTATCAGCTCTTAGCATAGTTATGTTACCATCATTATCTTTTTCAGTAATTATCATATCAGAATAATTAAATTGATTTGAATAAATATCTAAAGCAGTTTCATTAATAATTGTAGTTGCTTCTCTTTTTAGTTCTTCTTCTGCTATATTTAAAACTGCTGGTAAAATATTTTTATCAATGAAATACATAATAGAATTAAATAAGACAAAAATGACGATAATAACCAATATAAGTTTAGGATGTTTAATTTTAAATCGTATTTTAGATTTTTTTGTATAATACTTCATAGACACCTTCTTGAGTTATTATTTTACTCTTTATATAAATATGCTATAATATTCTATATTATTTATTTTACACCATTAAATAATTTTTAATTATAAGGGAGGAACAAATGGCTAATAAAGATACTTCTAGAACAGAAAAAAGCCAAGCTAATGTTAAAGATAATAAAAACAATGGCAAAAATTCTAAAAAGAAAAAAAATCAACCTAAATATAAAAAAATCTTAAAAGGTACTTTCCTTGGAATACTAATTGCAGGACTGCTATGTTTTGTAGTAGGTCTTGGATACATCTTTGCAATAATTAAAAGTACTCCAACCCTTGATGTAAATGCAGTTTTAGCTTTAAATGAACCTTCAATGATTTACGATAGTCAAGAACAATATATTGATAACATACCAACTGAAGAAGAAAGATATAAAGTAAGTTTAGACGAAATGTCTAAATATTTAAAAGATGCTTATGTTTCAATTGAAGATGAACGTTTTTATAAGCATCCTGGTGTAGATATAAAAAGAACTCTAAGCTCAGCTTTAAGATCTGCAATGTACTATTTTACAGGAAACGGTAATATTCAAGGTGGATCTACTCTTACTCAACAGCTAATAAGAAATACACTTTTAACACAAGATGTTAAAATTGAAAGAAAAATAAGAGAAATTTATCTTTCATTAACACTTGAAAATAAACTTACTAAAGACCAAATATTAGAAGCATATTTAAATACTATTCCTTTAGGTGGTAAAATTTATGGAGTAGAAGCTGCTTCAAAATATTTCTTTGAAAAAAGTGCTAAAGATTTAACTTTACCTGAAGCTGCATTTATTGCTGGTTTAACTCAAGCACCAAGTGCTTATAGTCCTTATGATCCTGAAAATAAGGAAGATCCTACAATATATTTAGATAGAACAAAAACTGTTCTTATGAAAATGAGAGATTTAGGATATATAACTCAAGCAGAATACGATGAAGCATATGCTTTTGTAGATGCTAATCAATTTGTATTTTCTCAAACAGTAATTGACTATAAAATTAATTATGAATGGTTTGTATATCCAGCTTTAGATCAAGTGCGAGAAGATCTAAAAGAAGTGTATAAATATACTGATGAGGAAGTTGATAGATTATTTGCTACTGGAGGACTTAAAATTTATACTACTATGGATAGAACAATTCAAGATTCTACCCAAGCCGTTTTAAATGATAGAAATAGTATACAACAACTTGATATTTACGCTAACCCAGAAGTTACTGATGAAAATGGAACTCCAGCACTTCAAGCTGCTGCTGTAATTATTGATTATAAAACTGGCCAAGTTAAAGCAATGGTTGGTGGAAGAGGTGAACAGCCTGCAAGATCTACAAATAGAGCTTATTATGCTTTAAGATCCGTTGGATCAACTACTAAACCTTTAACAGTTTATGGTCCTGCTATTGATACTAAGGCTATTACAGCTGGTACAGTGCTAGATGATGCAGGTCTTCCATCATCTATTCAAAGTAAATATGGTGGATATAATCCAGCAAACTGGAACAAGGTTTCAGATGGATTAATTACAGCAAGACAATCACTTGCATTATCTAAAAATGTACCAACAGTTCTAGTCGAAGACAAACTTGGAGTTGAAACTGGATTGGCTTATGGTGAAAAACTGGGATTGGTTTATGGCGAAAAATCAAAATTCATAGCTACCGTAGCATTAGGTGAATTTACAGGTGTTGATGAAGACGGTTCTGTAGATGGTGGTAATCCATATATACTAGCTTCCGCTTTTGGAAGCTTTGGAAATAATGGTTTATATACTAAACCTATTTTATATACTAAAGTTGCTGATGCAACTGGTAAAATTATATTAGAATCTAAACCTAAGCAAACACAAGTATTTTCTCCTCAAACTGCATATATAATGAGGGATTTATTAAAGGGTCCTTTAACCTTTGATGGTGCTTTGGCAAAACTTCCTAATATGCCTGTAATAGGTAAAACAGGAACAACTAGTCTTGTTACAGACTTTTTATTTGCTGGATTAACTCCTTATTATTCAGGAGCTGTTTGGATTGGATATGATAACCGTTCTGCTATGGGTGGTGCAAGTTATAGTTCATCTGCTGCTTCATTATGGGGTGCTATGATGGCTCCAATTCATGCTAACTTAGAATATAAGGAATTTGATGGAAACCCAGGTGGTATTACTACCGTTGCTATATGTAAAGATTCTGGAAAAAGAGCAACAGACCTTTGTGCTAAGGATCCTAGAGGCTCAAGAGTTTATACTGAAATGTTTATAGCTGGTACAGAGCCTACAGGAGTTTGCGATGTACATGTAACAGCTAAAGATAATAAAAACAATAATAAATTAGCAACTGAAAATACTCCAAAGGACTTAATTGAAGAAAGAGTATTTATAAAGAAAGAAAATCCTTCTTCAGGAGCAGCTGATTTTAAATATGTTCTTCCAACAGAAAAAGATGATACTAAATATGTGCCAAAGGATGAAGAATTTAATTTATCTGATTTAGGGATTTCTGTTGGAAGCAATGTTGATATGGCTATAGAAATATTAAAATCTAAAGGTGTAAATATTAAGATATCTAATAATAATGCAAAAACTAGAATAATTAAAAGTTTATCTTCTGATAAAGCTAAAAAGGGAGATACAATTACCATTCAACTAAAGGATTCTGAAAGCAATAATGAAACTCCTGAAGTTCCAGATCCTAATAATGATTAGTTATATTAACTAACAAAAAAGAGATTTGAATTTTAATCAAATCTCTTTTTTTATTTTAGCTATTTGTGCTAGACTCTAAATTATAATTTATAACCTCTCCTAAATCTGCTCTAATATATATTATATATTTTTCTTCCTTATTCTTATCATCTATTGTTTTAACGTTATATACATATGATAATGTCATTTCATTATCATTTACTGACACAAAGGCAATCATTGGTTTGTCCAATATTTCTGATTTTAAATTTAAATTAATAAAATAATTTTGAACTATATTTTTTGCTTTATATTCATCTATATTAATATCTTTTATATGTTTTATATTATCTAATGGATAGTTAGAATATGCTTCTAATTTACCAGTAACCTTGTTTATAGAAGTATTTATTTCCTGTTTATAATATGGATATCCATCTTTGCATTTATAAAATACGACATTATAACATGGACTACCTTCCTCTTCTCTTGTTTTAATCTCCTTGAATATAAATTCATCGTTAGTAATTTCATCTATATATTTTGTGGCTAAACTAGTGGCTTTTTCTTCTGATATCTCCGCTAATTTAATTTTTGTTCCTAAGTTCTTATTTGAAAATCCTAATACATTATAATTTTTATCAATATCCACCCCATAATTTCCTACTATAACGGAATATTGTATTTGAGAACTCTTACTATTTAATTTATTTAAAACTTCTTCTTCAATTGCTTCTTTATTATAATTGGAATTATTTATTATCTTCTCATCTGATAAATTCTCTATAAACTTTTTTGCTACTATAACCTCTTTTGTTTCTTTATTTAGTATACCATTTACTATATAGCCTATAAGGCCTAGTAATATTATAATAACTAAACTAAAAATTACTCTTATTTTTTTTAATCTCATTGTATCCTCCCTAAATTCTTATATTAATAAAAATCTTCTACCAGATTTTTTTAATACAATGATTTTAATAAAATCTTAATTGTTATCAATATTCATTTTACATTATTTAATGTATAATATAAAGTTTTTTTATTATTTATTTAGTTATATTTTAATATTATTATTTTATTATAAGTATTTTCGACTTTAACAGCTTGTATTTATTTGTATTTTCCTTTATAATCCATTATATATAAAAGTATCATATATAGGGGGGTTAAAATATGAATTTAACAAATTTAATAGAACAAAAGAAAAAAGAAAAAGCTAAAAAAGAAAAAGCTAAAGTTGCAAAAAATGTTGCATTAGGCGCTACTATTGGTGTTGCTGCTGGACTAGCTAGTGGACTTTTATTTGCACCTAAATCAGGAAAAGATACTAGAAAATCATTAAAGAAAACTGCTAACGATTTAAATAATACAATTAAAACAAAAGCTATAGATGTTACTGAAGATGCTAAAAATAATTTTAGTGATGCTAAAAATAAGATTACAAAATACCTTGAATCAAAAAAAGCTGTAACAAATGATTCTGTAGAAGATCTTGCAGAAAAAATTATAACTGAAACTGATAATGAAGTTAAAGAGGATTCAAATGCATAATTATTTAATATAACTATTATTATAAATTTTAAGTGAGGGTATATAATATGACTATTAC
>VSSQ01000713.1_pt1 | contig 17420 bp, 13 predicted proteins | sample 4763081 | NCBI WGS metagenome assembly VSSQ01 (sample SAMN12137344, study PRJNA551015) | bioreactor metagenome | isolation source: SDC9 anaerobic chlorinated ethene degrading culture | place: USA: Knoxville, Tennesee | collected 2015-01-01
ATTCCATAACCTTTTACGCGCGATTTGGCAACTAATTCAGCTGCTGAAATTTGATTGTATGATTCCAGTTTGTTGTTTAAATAAAATGAAATGCCTTGTTCAGTTTCACCTTCAAACGCGACACTTCCATCGACCAGTACAACTGCTTTATTACATAAATTACGAACAGCTCCCATATTATGACTCACAAACAGCACTGTCCTGCCATCCCCTTTGCTGACATCCTGCATTTTGCCGATGGCTTTTTTCTGAAACTCGGCATCTCCCACAGCTAATACCTCATCTACAACCAAAATTTCAGGTTCCAGATGAGCAGCAATAGAAAATCCCAAACGTACGGTCATACCACTCGAATAACGTTTGACAGGCGTATCAATATAGCGTTCAACGCCTGCAAATTCAATGATCTCATCTAATTTGGCGTTAATTTCAGCTTTTGTCATGCCCATGATAGCGCCATTCATAAAGATATTTTCACGGCCGGTCATCTCCGGATGAAAACCTGTTCCTACTTCGAGCAGGGAGGCTATACGTCCTTTGGCGCGAATAGTACCGGTAGTTGGCGTAGTAACTTTCGAAAGAATTTTCAGCAATGTAGATTTTCCAGCGCCATTTTTACCGATGATGCCAATGACATCACCTTGTTTAACCTTGAAATTAATATCTTTAAGCGCCCAGACATACTCACTCGTTCCTTTGTGAGCCCGGTCGTTCACCTCTCCAATTTTCAAATAGGGATCTTCTTTTCCGAGGATGTTCATTTTCCACCACCGGTTTAAATCGTGACTCAGGGTACGGGTAGAAACGAGTCCTAATCTGTATTGTTTGGAGATATTATCAAATTCAATTGCTGTCATTAATTTTTCTAAATGTGATTTATATCATTAAATGATTCATTATCTGCATTTCGGATTATGCAAATCAAAATTAGACCGTATCCATGAAGCTACGTTGCACTTTATTGAAAACCACAATTCCTATCCCCATTAGTACCACCATAAAAACGAAACTATAAGCCAGCATGCCCCAACTGAAAGTTCCGACTCCCATCATGCCATATTTGAATGCCTCTAGTATGGAAGTCACCGGATTAAGCGCCATAATCCACTGTTTATCAGGAGACATAGTGCTTAACGGATAGATTACTGGTGTAGCATACATCCAAAGTTGTACGATAAAAGTAAATAAAATTGTTAAATCGCGGTATTTTGTAGTAAGGGAGGATATGATGACCCCGAATCCAAGTGAAAGTCCGGCCAGCATAATTACGAGTAATGGAAGTAACAGGATGTAAATATTCGGTGCAACAGCTACTCCTGAAATGACGTAATATATATACACCACGATAAAAAGCAGAAACTGAATACCCATTCTTACCAAATTGGAAGTCACAGTCGACAACGGAACAATCATTCTTGGGAAATATACTTTTCCGAAGATATGTTGATTGGTAGTAAATGTGGATGCTGTTTTATTGAGGCAATCAGCAAAGTATTGCCAGCAAACAATTCCGGCTAAGTAAAACAAGGGTTGAGGTAACCCATCGGTTGATATCTTGGCTATACCGCCAAAAACCACCATGTACATAATGGTGGTTAATGCTGGTTGTATGAAATACCATGCAGGTCCGAGAATTGTTTGTTTATATTGGGTAATGATGTCTCTTTTAACAAACATGGTAAATAAGTCACGATATTGCCATATTTCCTTAAAATCAACCTCAAACAAACGATTTTTGGGTTTAATGACCGTGGTATATTCCATATAAATGTATCAAATTTAAAATTTCTATCTCCCCGGGTTAATACCCGGAGCTATTGATGTAACGCTACCAACTATTTGCTAGTCATTGCAAAGAGATGGAACCGACGTGGCAGCCCTCTACTAACTACCAGCGTTGCACCCTTAGTTTCTAAACAAAATACTGGCCGATGACGCTGCCACTACAAAGGTACTATCTTTTATCGTTCCCATGCCATTCAAATCAATTTTTCCATCATGCATAGCTACATTCCAGTTATTGTGAGGTATTAATATTTCTGCAGGGATTCTGTTCCCATTATAAATAACCAATATGTCACGCCACCTGTCTCCATTCACATTACCATTGAGGGTATATGCCACGACATTGGGAAATTCTACATCCAGGAACTTAAGATACTGCTGTACCAACACTTCAGTAGGCATGCGGAAAGCCGGGTGTTCTTTACGTAATTTGATTAATCCCTGATAATAATCAAAAACATCCCGGTAAATGGTTTTATTATCCCAATTTATTCTATTGATTGAATCCGGTGATTGATAGGTATTATGAACTCCTTTTTTATTTCTGTAAATTTCTTCGCCTGCATAAATAAATGGAACTCCCTGCGCTGTAAGCACTACTGTCTGAGCTAATTTGTTGAACTTCATTAATTCTTCGTCAGTTGCACCCGGAGGACTTGCTTTTCGGAGTTTATCAACCAAACACATATCGTCGTGGCACGAAACATAATTAATCACCTGTGTTGGGTTTTTCACATAAGCTTCTTTAGAATAAATGGGTTTACTGTAGTCAATCTGAGGGTGATAAGTTGCACCCACCACACCGAATTTAACGGATTCTTCCAGTCCTTCCACTCCTGAAGCAAATCCCGGAACATCGGGATTAGCCCAACTGCCTTTCAGTGCATCCCTTATATCATCACTGAAAACCGCGATACCATCAAATTGTTTCGCATGTTGTTTTAAAGCTCTGTTATCATAGGCTAATGGAGAATCTCCGGCTGTCCAACCTTCACCATAAACAAATATAGTAGGATCAATGCGGTCCAGTGTGGCACGCACTTCATTCATAGTTTCAATGTCATGAATACCCATCAGGTCGAAACGAAAACCATCGATATGATATTCCCTGGCCCAGTAACTGACCGACTCCACTATAAATTTACGCATCATAGGCCGGTCGGATGCCGTTTCATTTCCACAACCAGAGGCATTAGACCAGGTTGAATCTGCATTGAAACGGTAAAAATATCCGGGAGCCAATAAGTTGAGGTGAGAATCTTCTCCTGTATAAGTATGGTTATATACCACATCCATAATGACCCGAATACCAGCTTTGTGCAAAGCCTGTACCATCTGTTTAAATTCTTTGATTCGAACAGCAGGATCATAAGGATTAGTAGCATAACTACCTTCGGGAACGTTATAATTCAGAGGATCGTATCCCCAGTTATACTTGTTTTCTGTTAATTTTGTTTCGTCAATTGATGCAAAATCATAAGAAGGCAGTAAATGTACATGCGTTACACCGAGTTCTTTCAGGTGATCAATGCCGGTTTTATCTCCTGCCGTGTTCTTTGTTCCGTTCTCCGTGAAAGCCAGAAATTTTCCTTTATTTTTAATGCCGGAGCTCTCAGCCACAGAAAAGTCCCGCATGTGAACTTCATAAATGACAATATCTGTAAAGCTTTGCAATTCGGGACGTTTGTCCAACTCCCAGCCCTCAGGATTAGTTTCTTTCATATCGATGATGGCTGCCCGTTTCCCATTTACTCCAACTGCTTTTGCCCACATACCGGGAGTTTCTTTCAGCCAGACGTCATTAATCTTAACCTGAAAAGTATAAAATTTACCTTTCAGATCTTCCTGTATCTTAATTCGCCAGGTACCTTTTTCTCCCTTTTTCATATCTTCGGAGCGATAAGCCATTCCTTCCTGTCCATTGTCGTACAGTAAGAGCTTTACTTCCGATGCAGTAGGCGCCCACACCCTGAAACTGGATGCATGTGGTGAGTAGATTAACTCCAGGTCAGTGCCATCATACACCGGATATTCGTTAAAGGAGGTGTACTTTGGAGGAGTGTAGGTGCAGGAGACGATGGAAAGCAGTATAATAGCGAATAGCGGAAAGCGGAAAGCGGAAAACTTTCTCAATAAACTTGATTTATCTGATTTGTTAATAATTTTATTCATTGTCTATTCGTTGTTAGTTTCATTGTTCTTTTAGCTGTAATAATACTGGATGATAACATTTTATTCAATTGGTTTGCATCATTTAAGATACTTTCATGTTGTAACTCTGAAATATAATCTGAACGAAACAATAATTCAATCCAATATATAGTTTCATTACATTCTTTCAATGCAATCGCATATTTATGAACAAAATCAGCTTTACTTTCAGCTTGTTTTCCTTCAATAATCAACGCTCCAACTGCTGTTCCACTTCTCAATATTTGTTTTGATAGAACAAACTCTTTCTTTCTATCACACAAATACTTATATAGTTTAATACATCTTAATGCGAAATTAAAACTTTTTTCACGTAAAACAAACTTATTCATACGTTCAGGTTTAAATAAATGTGGCAAACGTTTTCAGTTTTCCGCTTAATTTACTCCGCTTCTCTTCAATAGCGCATCAATCGTGGGCTCCTGTCCACGGAATCGTTTGTATAATATCATCGGATGTTCAGTACCACCTCTTTTCAGTATATTTTCATAAAAAGATGTGGCAGTTTCCTTGTTGAAAATTCCTTTTTCAGCAAAGACTGAAAACGCATCTGCGTCCAACACTTCGGCCCATTTGTAGCTGTAATAACCGGCAGCATAACCTCCGGCAAAGATGTGGCTGAATGCAGGACTCATACCGGTATTAGCGACATAAGGGAGAATTTGTGTTCTTGACATAGCAGCTTTTTCCATATCTATAACATCTCCTTCAAACGGAGTTGTCAGGGTATGCCAAGCCATATCGAGGTAACCGAAACTCAACTGACGCAGACAGAAATAGGCGGCATTGAAATTATCGGCTGCCTTGATTTTTTCTATTAATTCAGCCGGAATTTTTTCTCCGGTTTCGTAATGCACAGCAAATTCATCCAGGAATTCTTTTTGGGATGCCCAGTTTTCAAGCATTTGAGAAGGCAGTTCAACAAAATCACGGTATACATTGGTTCCGGAAAGTGATTCGTAGGTACATTCTGACAGCATACCATGTAATGCGTGACCAAATTCATGCAGGAAAGTAGTAACTTCATCGTAAGTCAGCAAAGCTGGTTTGGTTTCTGTGGGACGGGTAAAATTCATCACGATGATAATGTGGGGACGACTGTCTTTTCCTTTTTGCACCCACTGTCCTTTGAATTCATTCATCCAGGCACCCGGACGTTTGCCATCACGGGGATGAAAATCGGTATATAAAACCGATAAAAATTTACCGTTTTTATCTTTTACCTCATAAACATCTACTTCCGGATGATATTTCTGAATATTATCATTTTTAATAAACTGCAAGCCAAATAATCTGGTTGCCAATTCGAACACTCCCTTTTTTACGTGCTCCAGTTCAAAATAAGGCTTTAACAATTCATCATTCAAAGCATATTTTTCGTCTTTGAGTTTTTCGGCATAAAAAGACCAATCCCAGGGCTGTATTTTGAAATAAGCACCCTTGCTATCAGCATAAGCCTGAACAGCTTCTACTTCTTTCACGGCATAAGGATAATAAGCTTTTAAAAGATCATCCAGTAACTTATAAACATTGTCTTTGTTTTCAGCCATACGATGTACCAATACCTGATCCGCATAAGACTTATGACCGAGTAAATTAGCAATTTTCAACCGGGTATTCACTATATTACGGATGATTTCCCGGTTATCATACTCACCACCATTCATACTACGGGTACTATATGCCAGATATAGTTCACGGCGTAAATCCCTGTTTGCTGCATACTTCATGAATGGAATATAGGTTGTTGCTTTCAAATTTAGCAGCCAACCGTCTTTTCCTGCATTTTTTGCATTCATGGCCAACATGTCAAGCACATCCTGCGGCAATCCGGCAAGTAATTCTTTATCAGCAATTAATAAGTTCCAGTTGTTCGTTTCTTTCAGCACATTCTGTCCGAATTGCAGCGTGAGCATACTGAGTTCTTTGGATAATTCACGATAAATAGCTTTATCTGATTCTGAAAGATTAGCTCCATTATCAGCAAAACTATCGTAGGTCTTTTGTAAAAGGCGTGCATCTTCAACATTCAGTTTCAACTGATCACGCATTTCATATACTGCTTTGACTCTTGCAAATAATTTCTCATTAAGGCTGATAGCATTATAGTGTTCAGACATCAGAGGAGATACCTTTTCAGCTATTTCCTGTAATTCATCATTTGTTTCTGCACTCAATAAATTATAAAAAGGCGATGAAACCTGACTCAGCAAATTACCGGCCTGTTCCAATGCCACAATAGTATTTTCAAAAGTCGGTTTTTGCTTGTTATTGGTTATTTTATCAACCTCTGCAAGATGAATCTTCATCGCATGCTCAAACGCAGGAAGATAATGTTTTGTTTCGATTGAATTAAACGGAATTGTTCCATAAGGGGTTTTATACTTTCCAAGTAATGGATTTGCCATAATAGCTGTTACTGTCATCGACATGAGTAAAATTAATATGTTTCGTTTCATTTGGTTTTATTTATTACAATTTTTTGTTTTAATTCTTTATTATCATCCGTTGTTGCTTTAATCATATATAAACCGTCGGACAGCCCCGTTAAATCCACAACGCCTGTACGATATGCGTTGTTGTTTTGCCTCATAATTTCACCATTGAGATTGTATACTTCCCAGTGCTGGATATAGGAATCTTCCAGGCTGATATAAAACACCCCGTTAGATGGATTCGGATATATTTTCAATCGGTCTGTTCCGAACAGAATATTGGTTGTAATCGTTGTTTCCAGATTATATTTAATTTCCATACGATCGGCATTCACAATGGCAATTTCATCATTGAAATAATATGGAATAAAATTTTCGACATATTGTCCGGTTTCACCTCCCCAAAAATTATATTTTGATTCCATTAAATTGGGTTTACCATTTTCTGTACCAATATATTCAATCGTGTATATTTTTCTCCATTGATTATATATCGGTTTATACATTATTTTTTGCAATAATATGCCATTCGAATCATAAATCTGCTCATACATGGTGTTCATTGTCCAAAACAATGTCGTATAATGGGCGTAAAGTTCTTTTATTAGTCTGTTGTTATGGTCATAAACATATTCAATCTTCGTATCATTTTCCCATTTCGAAGTCTGTATGTTCCACTTTTTATGAATCTGACTGGTCATATTACCATTTACTTTGTCATAAAAGTATAAGGTTAAGGACTCGTTTATTTTTGTTTCGTGTATGTTGTTTGTCAAAATTACCGAATCAGGTGATCCACTGTTGTTATACACATAACGTACCATCAACGATGTGTCTGGCTGTAAAGCATTATTACCCGACATTATTGTCTGCCGGATTAATTGTTTTTTCTCATTATAATTGAATGATATACGTTGTGTAATATCGGGATTACCTTTATTCAGTCTGGAGTTTAAAATAGACTCAAGCACTCCGTTTTCATAATTGTAAACAACATCCTTTTCCGCTTTCTCGATACCATCCGTAACCTGGACATACACTTCTTTTTTCTTTTGAATTCCGTTATATTCGGAATTTATCAAATGAATTGTTTTCCACACACCATTTTTCCATACTTGTTCACGTTGGGTGACACATTTATTATCTTCGTATATCCATTCTGTACGGGAAAGTGGAAATATCGTATAGCCGTTCAGATAATATCTGTTTTCCATCGCTTTATTTCGGCTTTCATCATAATAAAACGTATGCCTGAAAACACTGTCTTTTTTATTGATAATAATTTCCCTTATCAATGGTTTATCTTCAGCATAGATACTGCATGTAAACAGAATTGACACAAAAATAATCAATTGTAGAGTTCCTGAATTAAAAGAGGATGGCTTCACAAATTAGCGTGTTATTATTGATACAAAAAAAATCTGCCAAATATAAGTATTTTTTTTTATTCTCAATAATTATTACAAGGTGTTTAACAGCTTTAAACAAAACAACTTGCACAACAAATAAAATATACAAAGCAAAAAGGTTTAACATATCATCCGGATAAACGAAAAATATATTACTTTTGTGTAAATTAACTACTGCCATATTGGTATTTAAAATGTTTTAACCGTGTGTCTTTATTAAATGAAACAAAAATCAAATAAATTAATATACACTCCCTCCATAACAGTTGTCCTGGCTGATCTCTTGTTATTAACGGTTGCTGTGTTAATTGTTCTGGCAGTTACTCCTTTTTCTTCAGATATTCCTTTCCAAAAATATTTTGATTTTACATTCTTTTATTTTGCCTGCTGGTTTATAAGCTCTTACTTGCTTAAGCGTTATACATTGGAACGCTCAAACAGCTATATGAATAATATTTTCAAATTACTTTGGACAATATTAATCGTACAGATTATATTAAGCGCTTTGTTTTTAACTCCTCTCAATACAAGTTATTCTATCTGGATAATTGTAGGCTATTCACTGTTGATGTTTTCTTTGGGTTCAATTTCTTATATCATTCAATTTTCGATCAGTAACGCAGTTGAATATAAGGACATACTTGAATTAAAGAAGGATAAACCAGAAGATTCCAAGATAGTTACTAAAAAACTCGATAAAAGGAGTTCTCAGATTTTAATAGACTCTATCATTGAATATTCAGGCGAAAAAGTGTTTTATTTTATATCCAGGTATCTCGATTTTAATCTGAAAAACAATCTGGTTTCTTTTTCATCTAATTATTTTGATATAAAATCAAAACCTGAAAAAAAATTTACGGGAATTGCCATTTTCAATAAACTGAATAACATCAGAGGTATCAATAAATTGTTCTCCATAGTAAACCATAAGCTTCCCATGGAGGGAACTTTTGTCTGTAATTTTGAACAAAGAAGTACAAGAAAGAAAAGAATTTACGACAAGTATCCCAGAGGTTTGAATTACATCATTTATTTTTTCGATTATCTGACCAGAAGAGTAATCCCGAAGTTTCTTGTCATGGATAAAATTTACTATAATATCACCCGGGGTAAAAACAGAATTTTGTCTAAAACCGAAGTACTTGGCAGATTGGTCTATTGCGGATTTGACATAGTGGAAACCAAGAAGCTGAACGAGATAACTTACGTCATAGCAAAGAAAATAAAAAACCTTGACGTAATTCTGGAAAGTAAACGATATGGCCCATTATTAACATTAAGGAGGCTTGGTAAAAACGGGAAAGTTTTCAATGTCTATAAATTCAGAACCATGTATTCGTATGCAGAATATCTTCAGGCTTATATTTACAGGACCAGTAAACTTCAAAAAGGAGGAAAGTTCAATAAGGATATACGTGTCAATACCATGGGGAAGTTTATGCGTAAATACTGGATTGATGAGTTACCTATGTTTATAAATGTCTTGCGTGGTGAAATGAAACTTGTCGGAGTGCGACCGCTCAGCCAGCATTATTACAGTCTTTATTCTCCGGAATTACAAAAAATGAGGATACGTTACAAACCGGGGTTATTGCCGCCTTTTTATGCCGATTTACCTGAAACACTTGATGAGATTCAGGAATCAGAGTTTCGTTACCTGCAAAGTTGTGAGAAAAATGGTGTTTTTGTAACCGACATGAAATATCTTGTTAAAATTTTAAATAATATATTGATAAAGAGAGTTAAGAGTGCTTGAGTCAGTGGTTAATTGGTTTAAGGATAAAAAAAATGTAGCGAATAACTAATAGCGAATAGTGTGGATATTGGTGTCTGGAGACCGAATAATAAATAGTAAATCGCTCAATAGTAAATTGCTTACATGTAACTTATATGGCTTATATGGTTTAAAAATTTTATTTTGTGTTTCCTTTGTTTTCTTTTGTGCTTTTTGTGGTTTAAATCACCGTATAAAAAACAGAAAAATGAAAAAAATTTATTTGATTTTTGTATTTCTTTTGATTGGAATGATGAGAAATATAGCTCAGGATATTCCCAAGCATATTTCCTATTACAGAATTTATGAGTTTATAGATGAGTTGGCAACCGATGGCTTGATTGAAATTAATTCTGCTGTTAAACCATATTCCCAACAATTTATAGCAGAACGACTTCAGGAAGTTGCCCTAAAAATAAAAAAATCGGATGCTAAATTACTCTCAAAACGTCAGGTAATGGAGCTGGAGTATTTTCTGAATGAGTTTGCACTCGAACTGGATCGTTTACCGGAAAGTCCGAACTTTTTTTACAAAAACAACAGATCGCTTGCATCCATTCTTCCTCCTGTCATCAGTTATAAAGATGATCGTTTTAAAGCCAGATTAATTCCGATATTGGGTATGCACATCACTGCGAATAAAAATGGCCGTATCGAAAAAAAATGGTTTGGAGCCGAATTTCAGGGGATGATTGGAAAAAACTTTTCAATATACGGAAGTCTTCGAGATATTTCTCATACTGGTGACGGATTGCTATCGAAACCTGCTTTTTTGAATGATGAGCCTGGATATGAATATACGATTAGCACTGATTTCAGTGACTCGCGTGGCGGTATCAAATTTTCCAATGATTATTTATCGATCGGTCTGATTAAAGATAATGTCAGCTGGGGTGATAATTATCATGGCTCCAATATTTTATCCGGAAGAGCCCCTTCTTTCCCTATGATTTATCTTCAGGTTAAACCGGCCAATTGGTTTGAACTGAATTATTTTCATGGATGGTTGGTCTCAAATGTCGTCGATTCAACCAATTATTACGTTCAAAATGACAGTCAGATTTTTTATCGTCCGGCTAACAAATTTATTGCCGCTAATTTACTGACATTTACTCCGGTTAAGAATCTTAAATTATCTGTTGGAAATTCAATTATTTATGGTGAAAGAAATGTGCATCCGGCGTTTTTTATTCCAATCGCTTTTTATAAATCGCTGGATCATGTTATGACCAAAGGCTTGTTAACTGAAAATCAGAATTCTCAGCTATTTATCAATATCAGTTCCCGGAATATTCGTCACCTGCATTTATTCGCTTCTGTTTTTGCGGATGAAATTCAATTTCGACGTTTTAAACCGACAAGTCCGGATAAAAACCCGATTTCATATAAAGTCGGAGCCAATATCTCAAATTTTCCTTTACAAAATCTTTCTGCAACAGTTGAATATACCAAAACTAATATTCTCAATTATAAGCACTCAATACCTACTCTTACGTGGGCATCCAACAGTTATAACCTCGGACATTACATGGGCGATAATGCACAGGAGTTATATGCTTCTTTGCGGTTCAAACCGGCACGGGGACTTGATTTCAACTTATATTATATTGATGCCAAACACGGGAATGAATATGAATATATCAGGCATGGTGAATTTAACGGCATAAAATCGAGTGTAATCAATATTATCAGTAATCCTTCACTTGGCGATGTCATTTGGGCAAATCAAACAATAGGTTTTAATGCTACTTATGAGATTTTCAGAAATTCTTATGCTATCATTAAAGTCGAAAAATCAAACATACAAAGTTTCGATGCTGCTTCTGCACCTGTTTTCGGTGAAGTCAGAATGACTGCACAGGAAGTAATGGATCTTTATACACCAACAATGTTACAGGGCGATAACTTAACTTTTACCGTAGGTTTTAGTTTTGGTTTCTGATGGATCAACCAACTTTGCCGTCGATTTCGGATAGAATATTGTATGCCTGGTTGACAGTTCTCACCATGCTGACTACTACAGAGCGACGATTTTGCTGATCACGTAACTGACATTGCCTTGGATGAGTAGCTATAAACTGAAGGATCTTACCAAAGTTTTCCGACTGGTAATAAGAGGATAAGGGATTTGAAACAAGAAAAGCGGTCATTCTTTCGTTTTTTAACACCAGTCTCTCAATGCCGTATTTGATTGCCAGCCAGCGTAGCCGGACAACCAGCAATAAATTTTTACTTTGTTCCGGTATTTTTCCAAAGCGGTCTTCGATACGTTGCTCAAACTCCAGCAAATCGGTTTCATTGTCGATGTTATCGAGTTCCCGGTACAGGGTAATTCTTTCCGAAACATTTTCGATGTAGTCAGACGAAAACATCAGTTCCATGTCCGTATCAATCTGACAATCTGTAACATAATTGAGCGATGAATTTTCCTTGGCAATTTCTTCCGCGTACAATTCAGAGAACTCTTCATCTTTGAGTTCATGTACCGCTTCATTCAGGATTCTCTGGTATGTTTCATATCCCAGATCGGCAATAAACCCGCTTTGTTCCGCACCTAACATGTTGCCGGCACCGCGGATATCAAGATCCTGCATGGCAATATTAAAACCACTACCCAGTTCAGAAAAAGTTTCAATGGCGGTGAGTCTTCGACGGGCTTCGGGTGTCAACAGGCTTGTTTCAGGAGCCAGCAGATAACAATAAGCTTTCCGGTTGCTACGCCCTACCCTGCCCCTTAATTGGTGTAAATCACTCAAACCGAATTTATGAGCCGAGTTGATGATGATGGTGTTTACATTCGGAATATCGATGCCAGATTCAATGATAGTTGTGGCCACCAACACATCATATTCATATTCAATAAAATCGACAATGATTTCTTCCAGTTTATCCGGAGGCATCTGACCATGCCCCACTGCCACACGAACTCCCGGCACTAATTTTTTTATCAGGGCTTCAATCTGATAAATATTCTGAATACGGTTATTGATAAAAAAAACCTGCCCGTTCCGGTTCATTTCCAACTGAATAGCTTCCCTGATTACATCTTCATCGAAGGTATGTACTTCCGTTTGCACCGGGAAACGGTTGGGCGGCGGCGTATTGATGATTGATAAATCGCGGGCACCCATCAATGAAAATTGCAAAGTACGCGGAATCGGGGTAGCTGTCATAGTCATAGTGTCTACATTCACCTTCAGCTCTTTCAGCTTTTCTTTGACTGAAACACCAAAACGTTGTTCCTCATCGATAATCAGCAATCCAAGGTCTTTAAATTTAACCGATTTTCCAACGAGTTTATGCGTCCCAATGATAATGTCGACTTCACCTTTCGCTAATTTTTCCAATACTTCCTTACTTTCTTTTGCACCACGGGCACGACTCAGGTACTCAACCGTTACCGGGAAGTCTGATAAACGATTTTTGAATGTGTTATAGTGCTGCAAAGCCAAAACTGTTGTGGGTACCAGCACTGCAACCTGTTTACCGTCAGTTGCCGCTTTGAAAGCCGCTCTGACAGCCACTTCCGTTTTACCGAAACCTACATCACCACAAACCAACCTGTCCATTGGCAGCGTCGATTCCATGTCTTTTTTAATATCTGCCGTCGCTTTTACCTGATCCGGTGTATCTTCGTAAATAAAGGATGCCTCCAATTCCTGTTGCAGGTAACTATCCGGCGTATACTGAAAGCCCTGCTCCGCTTTTCTTTTAGCATATAACTTAATAAGCTCGCGGGTAATATCTTTAACCTTCGATTTGGTTCTTTCTTTTAAACGTTCCCAGGCTCCGGATCCTAATTTATTGATTTTCGGAGCTTCTCCTTCCTTACCTTTATATTTTGAAATACGGTGTAAAGCGTGGATACTAACAAAGATAATATCATCGTCCCGGTAAATCAGCTTTACCATTTCCTGCATCTTACCGTTGACATTTGTCTTTACCAATCCGCCGAAAGTTCCGATTCCATGATCGACATGCACCATGTAGTCTCCAACCTGAAACTGGTTCAGTTCTTTCAGTGTCATGACCACTTTACCCTGTCGGGTCTTGTCGGTTCTTAAACGGTACTTATGAAAACGATCAAATATCTGGTGGTCGGTATAACAGAAAAGAGACAGGTCATGATCGATAAAGCCCTGATGCAGCGTATTTTTTACCGGTTCAAAGATAATATTATCTCCACGGTCTTTGAAAATCGTTTCAATTCTGTCGGTTTGCTTCACACTGTCACTCATGATAAACAGCTGATAACCGTCCATCATGCCTTTTTTCAGGTTGTCGGCAACCAAATCGAAGTTTTTATGAAATACAGGCTGAGGTGCCGTGTTGAAGCGCAGTTCCTGATCTGGTTTAAAATAAATTTTCTCTCCCACTTCGATCTTCTTGAACAAATCAATTTGGGAGATAAAATCATTACCGTTTATGCGCGACTTGTGCAAATCCGTCACAACAATATCACCTTCATTCGCTTTAATAAGGGCTTCATCATACAACTGATTTATTTTATCCCGAATAAAAGTAGCGTTAGCAAAAGTTAAGACTGTCGATTTATCAATAAATTCAAAGAAAGATACCAACGTAATTGATTTATCTTTCTGTAAATCAGGAATTATCTCAACCTGTTCTACTTTTTCATTCGAAAGTTGACTTTCAATATCAAAGATGCGGATTGAATCTATTTCGTCCCCGAAGAAATCACATCTATAGGGTAATTCGTAGGCAAAAGAAAAAATATCGACAATTCCTCCGCGAATGGAGAATTGTCCGGGTTCATACACAAAATCAACCCGTGAAAAACCATATTCGGTCAGCATTTCCGCCAGAAAATCAATACCGATCGACTCCCCTCTTTTCAACTTCAACATGCGTGTCTGCATGCCGTGTGCTGATACTACCTTTTGAAACAAGGCTTCTGGATAAGTCACCACAACACAGGGCGAATCATGGTTTGCGAGTCTATTTAAGACTTCCGTTCGCAGCACTTCGTTTGAAGCGTCCAGCTGAGCAAGTTTAATGGCTTTTTTATAGGAAGACGGAAAGAAAAACACCTCTGATTCATCGAGGCAACTCTTCAGATCGTGATACGTGTAAGCAGCCTCGTCGGCATCCTCCATGATTATCAAAAAAGGATAGGTCGCCGAACCGGCATTTTTAAAAAGTGAGGCTATTACCAACGGCAATGCCGACCCATTCAAACCGGAAATTTTGATATTTCTTCCGTTCGGGTACAACCAGTTCATCAATGCATTCAGATGCGGGTGACGACTGTAAATATGTAAGAAATCACTAAGAATCAAAGCTTAATGGCAAATTTCTTTAACCGGGCATCCAGCATGTGCGCCGGAATAATTTTCTTGATGCTGTTGGCTACAGCATTCATCATACCTTCCCGCACATAGTCGTGCCTGATAACCAGCGAAATCTCACGAGTGGCTTCCGGATCCACCAATTCTCTGAGGTTATTTTTCTGCTCTGCCGACAATAAATCAATATGTAGTTCAGGAATGACGGTATATCCACCGTTAACATCCACAATTTTAACGAGTGTATCAATACTGCCTGCTTCGTATACCGATGACTGATGAATCTGCTGCTGATTGCAGAAATTAAACACCTGACTACGCAAACAGTGTCCCTCTTCAAGTACCCACAAATTATCCAGTGGCATGTTTTTACTGGAAATGGTTTTGGATTTGTATACCGGTGCAGTTGGCGAAACATAAGCCACGAATTTCTCGTAGTAAAGCGGAACTTCCAGTATTTTAGGATCATTCAGCGGAGTAGACAATATAGCCATGTCAATTTCTGCAATCTGAAGCTTTTGAATAATATCAGCCGTATGTAATTCTGAAACCTTAAGAGCTATTTCCTGATAGTCGGTTTTCATGTTGGCAATAAACCTGGGAAGCAGATATGGCGCAACGGTTGGAATCATACCCAGATTCAACTGTCCGTGCAGAGATCCTTTCTGGGTATTCACATTCTCTTTCAGCTGGTTCACGTGATACAGCACAACCTGCGCCTGATTGATGATTTGCTGTCCTACTTCCGTAGGCACCAACGGGTGTGTCGACCGGTCGAAAATACGGCAATCCAGCTCATCTTCCAGTTTCTGAACCATCGCACTGAGGGTAGGCTGTGTTACGCCGCACATCTCAGCCGCACGTACAAAATGACGTGTTTTATCCAGTGCCAGGATATATTCAAGTTGTTGTAGTGTCATGATGTTAAATTCGATATACCAGTTAATTATTCACTATACACTATTCATTATTCGCTTGAGGGCGCAAGCATTGCGCCCCTACTATTCACTTTCCGTTTTCCGTTCTCAATCAAAAAATCTTTCTATACGCGTGACAATACGGAATTCCGTTTTTCTTGTCGTAATACTCCTGATGGTAATCTTCCGCTTCCCAGAATTCAGGTGCGGGACGAAGCTGTGTCGCAACCTTATATCCTTTATCAGTAAGTATTTTGATGTATTTCTCAACCATTTTTTTCTGTTCGTCGTTTACATAAAAAACAACCGATTGATATTGTTCTCCGATATCGGGTCCCTGGCCACCCACCTGCTCGAAATCATGGGTTTCGTAATACAACCTGAGCATGGTTTCAAATGAGGTGATTTCAGGATTGAATACTACTTCCACAACTTCCACATGACCGGTAGTACCGGTGCATACTTCTTTATATGTAGGAGCAATAGTATGTCCGCCCATATATCCCACCGTAGTCGATACCACACCGGTAGCTTTCATAAAGTGATATTCGGTTCCCCAAAAACATCCTGAGGCAAAATATGCTTTTTCCATCTGTATGTTGTTTATTTCTTTTTTATTCAATGTTATATATCCCGAAGACACAATCATCAGTAAACTAATTCCAATAATTCCTGATATAACCTTTTTCATGACTTTTTAAAATCGAGCGACAAAGAATTTACGCAATGCCTGATATTTTTCAACGTAAAACCTTCTCCTGTAAAAACATGACCAAGATGTCCGCCGCAGGCTGCACATACAATCTCTGTTCTGCTACCGTCGGCATCCGGCATCCGCTTTACAGCTCCCGGAATTTCATCGTCAAAAGACGGCCAACCGCAATGAGACTCAAATTTATCATCCGATCGATAAAGCTGAGAATCGCACCGGCGACAAACATACACTCCTTTTTCCTTGTGATTCAGGAATTTTCCTGTAAAGGGATATTCAGTCGCTTTGTGAATAATCACAGCTTCCTCATCGGGAGTCAGTTTGTTGAATGTCATGTAATAACCTGAAATATATTATCGTATTCTGTTCAATGATTTAACCAGGGCTTCATCTTTAGCGATAGCCCTGATCGCCATGATACTTAATATAATACCAACCAATGGAAATGCAGCAGGAATTTCCAAATAAAGTGAAGCATCCAATGCTTTACCATATTGCCATAAATAAATAAACATCAGTCCGTAAAAACCAGCCATCAGGATTATATTAGAAATAATCAGACGAATCTGAAGCAATCTTTTTTTAAACAAAAATACTGTTATCAGTGAAATCAGCGGTACTATTGCCATTAAAGCTGTTAACGTCCAGATATTAGCCAACCTGATATCACCGGATGTATTCATTTCAAATAATCCTCGATAACTCATTTCATAAATTGCTGCCTGTTCTGCATTTTGCAGTCCTGCAAACGGTGAAAAAAAAGTTACAGTTGTCACAATAACAACAAGCAACAAGTATAAAGTCTGAATTCTTTGTATCATTATTTTCAAGAAAAATTAATATTGATCCTTCCGGAACTTATTTCTTCCAC
>VSSQ01000714.1_pt1 | contig 17364 bp, 14 predicted proteins | sample 4763081 | NCBI WGS metagenome assembly VSSQ01 (sample SAMN12137344, study PRJNA551015) | bioreactor metagenome | isolation source: SDC9 anaerobic chlorinated ethene degrading culture | place: USA: Knoxville, Tennesee | collected 2015-01-01
GGCGCGCCGCGGCGGTCGAAGCCGCCCGGCAGGGTCAGCGCCGGGCGGCCGGTGAAATCGGCGGGCGCGGTGAACTTCAGCAGATCGCCGAGGTTCTCGTCGCTCTCGCCGGCCGAGGGCGCGGCATAGATGTTGTCGAGCTCGGCCACCGGCGCGGTGGTGACCGGCAGCAGCACCATGTCGAGCCCCTGCATCGCCCGCGCCACCGCGCCGTTGTAGACGAGCCGCCACTGCATCGCCGCGCCGACCTCGCGCGCCGAAAGCCCGTGGCCGTAATCGAGCAGCGCAGTCAGATGCGGCGCATAGCCCGCGCGCTGTTCCGGGAAGCGGCCGGCATGGGCCAGCGCCACCTCGATCGCGCAGAGCACCGACCACTGGTCGGTGGCGTCGGCGGGCCAGGGGAAGGCAACCGGGACGATCTCGGCGCCAAGCGCCTCGAAGGCGGCGATGGCGTCGGCGATCACCGCCGCCGTCTCGGGCGCCACGTTTTCAAGCACCGCGGCGCGGTCGATGCCGATCCGCAGGCCGCGGACCGGGCCGGTGCAGGCGGCAAGGTAATCGGGCACCGGGTCAAGGAGCGCGGTCGGGTCGGCGGGGTCCGCCCCGGCGATCACCGACAGGATCGCGGCGCAATCGGCCGCGCTGCGCGCCATCGGCCCGACATGGTCGAGACTGTCGGCGAGCGCAAAGACCCCGGCGCGGCTGACCCGGCCCCAGGTGCCCTTCATCCCGGTGATGCCGCAGGCGGCCGAGGGGAAGCGGATCGAGCCGCCGGTGTCCGAGCCGAGCGCGCCGAAGCACAGCCCCGCCGCGACCGCGACCCCCGAGCCCGAAGACGACGACCCCGCCCAGCACTTCGGGTTCCACGGGTTCTTCGGCGCCGCCATCTCGGGGTGGTGGCCCGAATAGGCGCCCTCGGTCATGCCGAGCTTGCCCAGGATCACCGCCCCGGCCTGTTCAAGCCGCGTGGTGACGGTGGCATTGCGCCCGGTCGCATTGTTGCGCAGCAGGGCAAGCCCGGCCGATGTGGGGGCGAAATCGGTCTCATACAGGTCCTTGAGCGCGAAGGGCACGCCATGCAGCGGCCCGCGGTCGAGCCCCTTCGCCCGTTCCTCGGTGGCGATCCGCGCCGTCTCGAGCGCATGCGCGCGGGTCAGCGTGAGATAGGCATTCAGCGCCGGATCGACCGCGTCGATGCGGTCAAGCACCGCCTCGGTCACCTCGAGCGGGCTGGCCGCGCCCGAGGCGATCAGCGCCCGCGTCTCGAGCAGCGAAAGATCGGGAATTTCGCGCGTCGACAGGTCGACGGCCAAGGAATATGCGGTCATGACAGGCCCAGTTCGTTGCTTTTCAATTAGTAGAAAAGTAAACAAACGACATATCAATCAAATAACGGGCCCTGCGCGCTTTCGGGTGAAATTCAGCATTCGGCGGGCCAAAGGCGACCAAAGAATGGGCAAACGCGGCGCGGCACCGGCGACACCCCGCGCGACGTTTGCCGGCGTGCGGGGGCTGCGACACAGTTGCCGCATGAAAATCGGCTTGATCCTCTCACATGACGGCCTGGCTGGGCTCTGGACACTCGGGTGCCAGGGCGGGGCGATTCTTGCCGCGGCCGAGCTGAACGCCGCGGGCGGCGTGCTCGGCGAGGAGGTCGAGATCGTCCATATCGACTCGGGCGAGACTGCGCAGAGCGCCTTTCGCGCCGCGCAGCGGCTGGCGATCGAGGAGAATGTCGACGCGGTGATCGGCCTGCAGTCGAGCAACCTGCGCCCGGCGGTGCGGCGCGGGCTGGCGGGGCTTGCCCCCTATATCTACACGCCGCATTACGAGGGCGGCTTTTGCGGCCCGGGCACCGCGACGCTGGGCATCACCGATGCCGAGGTGCTGATCCCCAGCCTCGACTGGATGTTCACCCACCGGCGCGCGCGCCGCTTCTTCTTCGTCGGCAACCGCTACATCTGGCCGCGTGTCGCCCATGGCACGACGGAAACCGCGATCCGGATGATCGGCGGCGAGTTCGTCGGCGATGCTTTCCTGTCGCTTGGCCAGCGTGACTATGACGAGACCTTGCTGAAGATCGCGCGGGCGCGCCCCGATGTGGTGGTGGTGGCGATGCTGGGCGAGGATTCGGTCTGCTTCAACCGCGCCTTCGCCGATGCCGGGCTGAGCCGGCGGATCATTCGCCTCAACCTCGCCTTCGAGGAAACGCAGCTTCTGGGCGTGTCCGACGGCTGTTCCGAGAACCTGTTCGCCGCGCAGCCCTATTTCGACTCGAGCCGCGGCCACAACCGCGACGACCTGGCCGCGCGCTATGAAAGCTGCTTCTCGGGCGAGTTGCCGTCGATGACCACGAACACGGTCAACTGCTACGACGCGATCTATCTGGTGGCGGCGCTGGCCGACCGGATCGGCCGGGTCGACGGCCATCTGATGGCGCGCTTCCTGCGCGACCGGCTGCCGCGCGCCGCCGCCTACCGGCTGATCGGGCGCAGCGATGCCGACGCGGGCGTGCGCCTGGCCGAGGCCGAGGGGGTGGAGTTCCAGGTGCGGGAGACCTTCATGGCCTGATCGGCAAAATTGGCATTGCGGGCGGGCCTGCGCAGAACCGGCGCAAACCCCATGGATTTATTTTTTTGAAACTGCTACTATCAAAAACGCATTAGATTAATCGGCACAGTAGTCACATGGCGGATCAAAAGCTCACCGAGCAGATCGGATATCTCATCGCCCGGGCCAATCGTCTGATCGAGGACGATCTGGCGCGGCGGCTTCAGCCCGGCGGCATCGCGATCGAGCAGTTTCGCGTGCTCAAGGCGCTCGAGCAGGACGGGCCGACGCCGATGGGGCAGCTGGCCGAGAAGGTGCTGGTCGAGCCCGCCACGCTGACCAAGATCATCGACCGGATGGTGCGTGAAAGCCTGGTCTTCCGCGTGCCCGACGAGAAGGACCGCCGCAAGGTGCGCATCGCGCTGGCCGCGGCGGGGGTTGCCATGTGCCGCAAGCTGCGCGACGTCAGCGGCGATCACGAGAAGCACATCGCCGAGACCTTCCGCGACGATCAGTTGCAGGAGATGCGGCGCATCCTGTCCGAGCTGGGCACCTGACGCTGCCCCCGGTCAGGCGCTTTCGCGCGGCACCAGACAGCCGGTGAAGGCGCGGTCGAAATCGCGCTCCTCGCTGCTTTCCAGCACCTCGACCAGGTATTCCGCCATCTCGGTCAGCGGCTGGCGATAGGTGGTCAGCCGGTAGTTCGGGCTGCGGCATTGCGGCACGTCGTCAAAGCCGGTGACCGCGATGTCCTCGGGGATGCGCAGCCCGAGCTTGTGCCGGATCACGTCGACCGCACCGATGGCAAGCGCGTCGTTCTCGCAGACCAGCACATCAGGCATCTCGGCCCGCGGGCGGTTGCCCAGCACCGCGGTCACCACCGCCTCGGCGAGGATCGGGTCATAGGCCGGGACCTCGGCGCTTTCGGGCTCGGTGCCGAAATGGGCCTTCCAGCGCGACAGGAAGGTTTCCTTGCGCGACAGATGCGCCGAGACCGTGCGCGGCCCGGCCAGAAAGAACGGCCGGCGATAGCCGCGGGCACGGACGTAATCGGCGATCTCGGTCATCGCCGCCACGTCGTCCACCGCGATCGAGATCGTGTCGGGGTTTTGCGAGGTGCGCGCGAAGATGATCAGCTTGCGGAAGCGGCGGGCATGCTGGGCCGCGGCCAGCGTCTCGTCGTCGAACTGGATGCCGATCAGGATCACCGCATCGACGCGGCGCTGGCTGGCGTTCAACAGCGCATGGCCGGTATCGGCGCGGTCGAGGGTGTTGACCAGCAGCGTGTCCCAGCCGTGCTTGCGCAGGACCCGCGTCAGCCGCTCCATCATCACCAGCTTGTGCGGGTTGGCGAAATCGTCGACCAGCAGCGCCACGATGTTCGAACGATCCGAGGCCAGCGAAGCGGCGCGCAGGTCGGGCACATAGCCCAGTGTCTGCGCCGCCTGCATCACCTTGTCGCGTGTGCGCGGCGAGATCGAGGCATCCTTCTTGAAGGCCCGGTTGACCGTCCAGCGCGAGACGCCGGCCGCCGTCGCCACGTCGTCGGCCGTCACATTGGCGTCGGGGCCCATCTTGCCGCGGTGCTGAGTCATCGGTCCTCCTGCGCTGCTTCTATGCCCTCTTTCCCCGAAGATACATGGAAATTCAGGCGTTGCGGGAAAATATGCACGCGCGTGCAAAAATTGGTTGCACGCGCGTGCAAACGGCGTGATGGTAGCGCCATCACCGGGTCGAGTCGCCCGGGTCTGGGAGGACGTCATGCTGAAAGTCGCGTTGCTCGGCGCTGGCCGGATCGGTCAGGTGCACGCAAAATCCATCCTTGCGAATGCCGAAAGCGCGCTGGTCGCGATTGCCGACGTGAATGCGGCGGCGGCGCAGGCACTCGCCGCCGAGGTGGGGGCCGAGGCGCGCAGCGTCGAGGCGATCCTCGCCGATCCGGCGATCGACGCGGTGCTGATCGCGACCTCGACCGACACCCATTCCGCGCTGATCGAACGGGCGACGGCGGCCGGCAAGGCGGTGCTGTGCGAAAAGCCGGTCGATCTGTCGCTTGACCGTGCCCTTGCCTGTCAGGCGGCGACGGCGGGCAACGGCGTGCCGGTGATGATCGGCTTCAATCGCCGCTTCGACCCGAATTTCGCCGCGCTGAAGGCCGCCTTCGACCGTGGCGAGATCGGCAAGGGCGAGCTGCTGGCGATCACCTCCTTCGATCCGGCGCCGCCGCCGGTCAGCTATGTGCGGGTCTCGGGCGGGCTGTTCCGTGACATGATGATCCACGATTTCGACATGGCCTGCTGGATCATGGGCGGACCGCCGGCGGTGGTGAGCGCCACCGGCTCGGCGATCGTCGATCCGGAAATCGGCGCGGCGGGCGATGTCGACACCGCGGTGGTGACGCTGACCTGGGCCGACGGCCGCATTGCGGTGATCAAGAACTCGCGCCGGGCGGGCTATGGTTATGACCAGCGGCTCGAGCTGTTGGGCTCGGGCGGGCTTTTGTCGGCGCAGAACGTGCTGGAAAATACCGTGCAGAAGATCACCCCGGCGGGTGCCAGCTCGGCCAAGCCCGTCTATTTCTTCCTCGAGCGCTACATGCGCGCCTACGAGGCGGAATGGAGCGCCTTCGTTGCCGCGGTGACGGCGGGCACGGCGATGCCGGTGCCGCTTGCCGAAGGGGTGGCGGCGCTGGCCTGCGCCGAGGCCGCGACGCGCGCCGCGCAAAGCGGCTGCGCCGTGGCGATCACCCCCGACATGCTCGGCGGCTGAGGGAAGTCCGGGCGCCCGGTCGGGCGTTCCGGGATCTGCCCCGGTGCACAAGGCGCCGGGGTGCGGGGCGGCGAGGAGGGCTGCCCCCGGGACCACGAAAACTCTGGGAGGAGACCATGAAGAAACTGCTTGGCGGCCTGATGGCCGCGACGGCGATCACCATCGCCCTGCCGGCCCTTGCCACCGACATCGTCGTCGTGGCGCATGGCCAGGCGAACGACCCGTTCTGGTCGGTGGTGAAGAACGGCGTGGAATATGCCGCGCAGCGCACCGGCGCGCATGTCGAATACCGCTCGCCCGAGACCTTCGACATGGTCGCGATGAGCCAGCTGATCGACGCCGCGGTGAACCAGCATCCCGACGGGCTCGTGGTCTCGATCCCCGATGCCGACGCGCTTGGCCCGTCGATCGAACGCGCGGTGGCCGCCGGCATCCCGGTGATCTCGATCAACGCGGGCTCGGACGTGTCGAAGAAGCTCGGCGCGCTGCTGCATGTCGGCCAGGACGAGAAGGACGCCGGCAGGACGGCGGGCGAGAAGCTGCGCGAGATGGGCGGCAAGAAGGGCATCTGCATCAACCAGGAGGTCGGCAACGTCTCGCTCGACCAGCGCTGTGCGGGCTTTGCCGAGGGCTTTGGCGGGGAGGCGAAGGTCGTTCCGACCAGTTCCGACCCGACCGAGATCGAGGCGAAGGTGCGGGCCGCACTCGAGGCCGATCCCGCGATCGACACGGTGATGGCGCTCAATGCCTCGGTCGCGGGTGAGCCCGCGGTGGCGGCGGTCAAGGCGATGGGCAAGACCGGCTCGGTCAATGTCGCCACCTTCGATCTTTCGGCGGGCTTCCTCGAGGCGGTGGCACAGGGCGACGCGGCTTTCGCGATCGACCAGCAGCAGTTCCTGCAGGGCTATCTGCCGGTCGATTTCCTCGCGCTCCATGCCGAATACGGGCTGATGCCGGGCGGCAACGTGCCCTCGGGGCCGAACCTGATCACCAAGGACAAGGCGGCACAGGTCGTCGAGCTGTCGGCCAAGGGCATCCGCTGAGCCGCATCCGGACGGGCCGGGGCATGCCCCGGCCCGGGCCACAGCTTGCAGGGAGAATGAAATGCCTGTGGACACCCCATTGACCGACGAACGGATCCGGACCGAATCCTGGGTCGCGCGGCTGATGAAACGCCCCGAACTCGGCTCGATCGCCGGGCTGATCCTGGTGACGGTCTTCTTCCTCATCACCGCCAACAGCGCGATGTTCACGCTGTCGGGGATCATGAACTTCCTCAGCCCCGCGGCGCAGCTCGGCATTCTGGCGATCGGCGCGGCGATGCTGATGATCGGCGGCGAGTTCGACCTGTCGATCGGCTCGATGGTCGCCTTTGCCGGGATGATCTTCGGCGCGCTGGTGGTCAATCTGGGCCTGCCGCTGATCGTGGCGATCCCGCTGACGCTCGCTTTCGCGGCGCTGGTCGGCGTGGTGAATGGGCAGCTCACCATCCGCACCGGGCTGCCCTCGTTCATTGTCACCCTCGCCTTCCTGTTCATTCTGCGCGGTCTGACCCTTGTCGGGCTGAAGGCGCTGACCGGCGGCTCGACACAGCTGCGCGGCCTGCGCGAGGCGACAGCCGGCGACATGCTGGCGCCGCTCTTCTCGGGCGAGGCGTTCAAGGGGCTGTTCGCCGCTCTCGCCCGCTCGGGGGTGATCGACACGTTCCCGAACGGCACCCCGAAGGTGCCCGGCATCCCGGTCGAGATCCTGTGGTTCGTGGGCCTTGCGCTCGCCGCCACCTGGGTGCTGCTGCGCACCCCGGCGGGGAACTGGATCTTTGCTTCGGGCGGCGATGCCAATGCCGCGGCGAATGCGGGCGTGCCGGTGCGCAAGGTGAAGACTGCGCTCTTCATGGTCACCGCCGTCTGTGCCGCGCTGCTGGCGATCATGCAGGTGATGGACGCGGGCTCGACCGATGCGCGGCGCGGCTTCCAGAAGGAATTCGAGGGCATCATCGCCGCGGTGATCGGCGGCTGTCTGCTGACCGGCGGCTATGGTTCGGCGATCGGCGCCTTCTTCGGCTCGATCATCTTCGGCATGGTGGTGATCGGCCTGACCTACACGCAGATCGACCAGGACTGGTTCCAGGTCTTCCTGGGCGGGATGCTGCTTCTCGCCGTGGTGTTCAACAACGCGATCCGCAAGCGCGTGACCGGGGAGCGCTGAGATGATGCAGGACAGCAAGTTTCATCATGGGGAGGTCGCCGTGACCGACGCGATCATCCGGCTCGAAGAGATCCGCAAGCACTTCGGCAATGTGATCGCGCTGAACGGCGTCACCTTCGACGTGCGCCCGGGCGAGTGCCACTGCCTGCTCGGCGACAACGGCGCCGGCAAGTCGACCTTCATCAAGACGATGTCGGGCGTGCTGAAACCGACCGAGGGGCGGATCCTGATCGACGGCAAGGAGACCACCTTCAGCGGCCCGCGCGACGCGCAGGATGCGGGCATCGCCACGGTGTTCCAGGATCTGGCGATGATCCCGCTGATGTCGGTGACGCGCAACTTCTTCATGGGGCGCGAGCCGACGAAGGGCCGGGGCCTGTTCAAGCGGTTCGACCACCGCCGCGCGAACGAGATCTGCGTCGAGGAGATGCGCAAGATGGGCATCAACCTGCGCGGCCCCGATCAGGCGGTGGGCACGCTTTCGGGCGGCGAGCGGCAGACCGTGGCGATTGCCCGCGCGGTGCATTTCGGTGCGCGCGTGCTGATCCTCGACGAGCCGACCTCGGCGCTTGGCGTGCGGCAGACCTCGAATGTGCTCTCCACCATCGACCGGGTGCGGCGGCAGGGCGTGGGCGTGGTCTTCATCAGCCACAACGTGCGCCATGCGCTGGCGGTGGGCGACCGCTTCACCGTGCTCAACCGGGGCCAGACGCTCGGCACCGCGGTGCGCGGGCAGATCTCGGCGGCCGAACTGCAGGATCTGATGGCCGGCGGGCAGGAGCTTGCCGAGCTCGAGGGCTCGCTCGGCGGCACCATCTGACGGCGGCGCCCCCGCAATCGGCCCCCCGCGCGGGCGGGCAGCGGGAGCGCATGCCCCAAGACAGCGAAAGACCGGGTCCGGTGACGGGACCGGACATTCCAGCACGAGGATCAGGACGGATGAAGACCCTTGACGTGATCACCATCGGCCGCGCCGGTGTCGATCTTTACGGCGCGCAGATCGGCGGGCGGCTCGAGGACATGGGGTCGTTTCGCAAGTATGTCGGCGGCTCGCCCACCAACATCGCCTGCGGCACGGCGCGGCTCGGCCTGCGCTCGGGGCTGATCACCCGGGTCGGCGACGAGCACATGGGCCGCTTCCTCCGCGAACAGCTGGGCCGCGAGGGCGTCGATCTGCGTGGCGTGACCACCGATCCCGAACGGCTGACCGCGCTGGTGCTTCTGGGCATCCGCGACGAGGAGCAGTTTCCGCTGATCTTCTACCGCGAGAATTGCGCCGACATGGCGCTGTGCGAGGCCGACATCGACGAAGCGTTGATCGCCGAGACCCGCTCGGTGGTGGCGACCGGGACGCATCTGAGCCACCCGCGCACCGAGGCGGCGGTGCTGAAGGCGCTGCGCCTGGCGCGTGAAACCGGCGCGAGGACCGCGCTCGACATCGACTATCGCCCGAACCTGTGGGGCCTGTCGGGCCATGGCGACGGCGAGAACCGCTTCATCGAGAGCGCCGCCGTCACCGCGCGGCTGCAGGCGCATCTGGGGCTGTTCGATCTGATCGTCGGCACCGAGGAGGAATTCCACATCGCCGGCGGCAGCACCGACACGGTTGCGGCGCTGCGCGCGGTGCGGGCGGTGAGCGGCGCGACGCTGGTGTGCAAGCGCGGCGCGGCGGGCGCCGTGGCCTTTGCGGGAGACATCCCCGACAGCCTTGACGCGGGCGTCACCGGCCCAGGCTTCGCGATCGAGGTGTTCAACGTGCTCGGCGCGGGCGACGGCTTCTTCTCGGGCCTGTTGCGCGGCTGGCTCGAGGGGGCGGCTTGGCCGAAGGCGCTTGAATACGCCAATGCCTGCGGCGCGCTTGCGGTTAGCCGGCACGGCTGCACGCCGGCCTATCCCTCGCGCGCCGAACTCGATTTCTTCCTTGCGCGCGGCGTGGTCCGCCCCGACCTGCGCAACGACGCCGCGCTGGAACAGATCCACTGGTCGACGAACCGCGCCCGCCGCGGCCTGCCCGACTGGTCCGACCTCCGCATCTTCGCTTTCGACCACCGGGTCCAGCTTGAGCAGATGGCGGGTTACACCCCGGAAAAGGGCGGCGCCTTCAAGGCGCTGTGCCTTCAGGCCGCGCAGCGGGTGCAGGCGGGCCGGCCGGGCTATGGCATCCTGTGCGACGACCGCATCGGCCGGCGCGCGCTTCATGCCGCCTCGGGCAGCGGGCTCTGGGTCGGGCGGCCCTGCGAATGGCCGGGCTCGCGGCCGCTGACGCTTGAGCCGGCCCTTGGTGCCGATTGCGGCGGGCTCGAGGCCTGGGCGCGCGAGGACGTGGTGAAGGTGCTGTGCTTTTGCCACCCGGGCGACGACCCGGCCACCCGCGCGGCGCAGGAGGCGACGGTGCGGCGCCTGTTCGAGGCGGCGCGGCGCAACGACCTCGAATTCCTGCTCGAGATCATCCCCTCGAAGGTCGGCCCGGTCGATGCCGACACCACCCCGACACTGATCCGGCAGTTCTACGCAGCGGGGATCTTTCCCGACTGGTGGAAGCTGGAACCGATGGCGACGCGGGCCGAATGGGCCAGGGCCTGTGTCGCCATCGAGGAACACGACCCGCATACCCGCGGCATCGTCGTCCTTGGCCTCGACGCGTCCGAGGCGGAGCTGGCCGCAAGCTTCCGCGCGGCGGCGGCCTTCCCGCTGGTGCGCGGCTTCGCCGTCGGCCGCACGATCTTCGGCGAGGTCGCGCGGGCCTGGATGACCGGCGCGCTTGGCGATGCGGCGGCGATTGACGAGATGGCGCGCCGCTATGCCCGGCTCGCCGGGCTTTGGGACACGGCCCGCGCGGCCGCGAAGGAGGCATGACGATGGAGACGATCCGGCTGACGGCGGCGCAGGCGATGGTGCGCTGGCTTGCCGCGCAGATGACCGAGGAGGGCGAGCGCTTCGTCGAGGGGATCTGGGCGATCTTCGGCCATGGCAATGTGGCGGGGCTGGGCGCGGCATTGCACGAGGCGCGCGACACCTTCCCGACCTGGCGCGGCCAGAACGAGCAGACGATGGCCCATGCCGCGATCGCCTTCGCCAAGGGCCATGCCCGGCGGCGGGCGATGGCGGTGACCTCGTCGATCGGGCCGGGGGCGACGAACATGGTGACCGCGGCGGCGCTCGCGCATGTGAACCGGCTGCCGCTGTTGCTGATCCCGGGCGATGTCTTCGCCGGGCGCCGGCCCGATCCGGTGCTGCAGCAGATCGAGGATTTCGGCGATGGCACGGTCTCGGCCAATGACTGCTTCCGCCCGGTGGTGCGCTATTTCGACCGCATCACCCGGCCCGAACAGCTGCTGAGTGCCCTGCCGCGGGCGTTTGCGGTGATGACCGACCCGGCCGACTGCGGCCCGGTGTGCCTGTCCTTCTGTCAGGATGTGCAGGCCGAGGGCTTCGACTGGCCGTGCGACTTCTTCGCGCCGCGGGTCTGGCGCATCCGCCGGCCCGAGCCCGACATGACCGAGCTGGCCGAAGTGGCCGCGCTGATCCGCGCGGCGCAGGCGCCGGTGATCGTGGCAGGCGGCGGGGTGATCTATTCCGGCGCCGAGGCGGCGCTGGCCGAGTTCGCCACCCGCCACGCGATCCCGGTGATCGAGACCCAGGCCGGCAAGTCGGCGCTGGCGCAGGCGCATCCGATGAACCTTGGCGCGGCTGGGGTCGATGGCTCGGCCGCGGCGAATGCGGCGGCGGCGGCGGCCGATCTGGTGCTGGGCATCGGCACCCGGTTTCAGGATTTCACCACCGGCTCGTGGTCGCTGTTCGCCAATCCCGCCCGCCGGCTGGTGTCAGTGAACGTGCAGGCGCATGACGCGCTCAAGCATGGCGCGGTGCCGCTGGTCGCCGATGCGCGCGTGGCGCTCGAGCGGCTGTCGGCGCAGCTGGGTGGCTATCGTGGCACGGTCGATGCGGCGCCGCGCGCCGCCTGGCTTGCCGCGGTCGATGCCCATTGTGCCGCCCCCGACCCGGACGGCCCGCTGCCGAGCGACGCGCAGGTGATCGGCGCGGTGCAGCGCGCGACCGGCCCCGAGGCGATCGCCCTCGGTGCCGCGGGCACCATGCCCGGCGCGCTCAAGCTGCTGTGGCAGGCGTCGCAGGGCGGCTATCACATGGAATACGGTTTCAGCTGCATGGGCTACGAGATCGCCGGCGCGATGGGGCTGAAACTCGCGCGCCCCGGGCGCGAGGTGATCTGCTTCACCGGTGACGGCAGCTACATGATGGCGAATTCGGAGCTGGCGACGGCGGTGATGCGGCGCGTGCCCTTCACCGTGGTGCTGACCGACAACCGCGGTTACGGCTGCATCAACCGGCTGCAGCAGGCCTGCGGCGGGGCGGCGTTCAACAACCTCTACACGGAGTGCGCGGTCGAGGCACAGCCCGAGATCGACTATGTCGCCCATGCCGCGTCGCTTGGCGCCCATGCCGTCCGCGCCGTGACCATCGCCGACCTCGAGGCCGAGGTGACTGCGGCGCGCGGGCGCGACATCCCCACCGTGATCGTGATCGAGACCCGCGCCACCGAGGGGCCGGGCTTCGGTGCCGCCGGGCACTGGTGGGACGTGGCCGTGCCCGAGCTCGGCCACCGCCCCGAGATCGCCGCCGCCTATGACCGTTACCTTGCGCAGGCCGCCCGGGTGCGGCGTGCGAACTGACACCCGCCGACAGGAGAATCAGATGATCCGCTATGGCACCAACCCCATCGCCTGGGCGAATGACGACGACCGCTCGATCGGCGCCGATATCCCGACCGCGCAGATCCTGCATGAGGCGGGCGAGGTGATCGGCTTCGACGGCATCGAGAACGGCCATCGCTGGCCCGAGGAGCCGCAGGCGCTGCGCGCGCTGCTGGGCTCCTATGGCCTTGCCTTCATCTCGGGCTGGTATTCGACCGAGCTGCTGACCCGCTCCGTCGAGGCCGAGATCGCCGCGGTGCAGGGCCATCTTGCGAAGCTGAAGGCGAACGGCTGTGCCGTCTGCATCGTCTGCGAGACCTCGAACGCGGTGCATTCGGACCCGACCCGCCCGGTGAACGACCGCCCGCATCTGAGCGCCGACGAGATGCGCGACTTCGGCGCGAAGATCGAGGCCTTCGCAGCCTATCTGGCCGGCGAGGGGATCACCCTCGTCTATCACCACCATATGGGCACCGTGGTCGAAAGCCCCGAGGAGATCGACGCCTTCATGGCGGCGACGGGCCCGGCGACGCATCTGCTCTTCGATGCGGGGCACTGCGCCTTTGGCGGCGGCGTGCCGGCCGAGGTGCTGGCCCGCCATGTCGGCCGGGTGCGCCATTTCCACGCCAAGAACATCCGCCGCGCGATCTGCGACCGGGTCCGGGCCGAGGATCTGTCCTTCATCGAAGGGGTGCTTGCCGGCGCCTTCACCGTGCCGGGCGACCCTGAGGGCGCGATCGACTTCGTGCCGCTGCTGCGGCTGCTGGCGCAGGCGGGCTATGACGGCTGGCTGGTGATCGAGGCCGAGCAGGACCCGAAGGTCCGGTCGCCGCTCGTCTACCAGTCGATGGGGCTGAAGGCGCTGAAGGCTGCGGCGCGCGAGGCGGGGCTTGATGCCGCCTGAGGCGGTGGCGGCGAAAAGGAGAGGATGATGGCGGATCTGCTGCGCAAACCCTTCGGCACCCATGGCAAGGTGCACGAGATCACCCCGGCCTCGGCCGGCTGGCGTTATGTCGGCTTTTCGCTCTACCGGCTGCGTCCGGGCGAGAGCGCGGCCGAGGCGACCGGCGCGACCGAGGTGATCCTCGTTCTGGTCGAGGGGCGGGCGCGCATCCATGCCGCCGGGCAGGACTGGGGTGTTCTGGGCGAGCGGATGAACGTGTTCGAGCGCACACCGCCGCATTGCCTTTACGTCCCGAACGGGCAGGACTGGAGCCTTGTCGCCGAGACCGAGTGCACCGTTGCGGTCTGTGCCGCGCCGGGCCGCGGCAACCATCCGGCGCGCCGGATCGGGCCCGGGGGCATCGCGCTCACCGAACGCGGGCGGGGCACCAACACCCGCTATGTGCACAACATCGCGATGGAGGCCGAGGAGATCTGCGACAGCCTGCTGGTGACCGAGGTCTTCACCCCCGCCGGCCACTGGTCGTCCTATCCGAGCCACCGCCACGACGAGGACGATTTCCCCCGCATCACCTATCTCGAAGAGACCTATTATCACCGGATCAACCCGGCGCAGGGCTTCGGCATCCAGCGGGTCTATACCGAGGACGGCACGCTCGACGAGACGATGGCGGTGCAGGACGGCGATGTCGTTCTGGTGCCGCGCGGCCACCATCCCTGCGGCGCGCCCTATGGCTTCGAGATGTATTACCTCAACGTCATGGCCGGGCCGCGCCGCAACTGGCGCTTTCAGCCCGACCCGGCGGTGACCTGGATCCTTGACCGCGACGGCTGAGCGCGGGCTACCGGAGTGACGCGAATGACCCGACCCTTTCCCCTTGCCGTCTGCGCCGAGATGCTCTGGCCCGAGCGCCCGATCGCGTGGCGTGTCGCCCGCCTGACCGAGCGCGGCCTTGGCGTCGGGCTGTGGAACTGGCCCGACCATGACATCGCCCGGCTCGAGACGCTGGGCGCGAGCTACACGATCATGAACGGCTATCTCGAGGGCCGGCTCGCCGATGCCGAGGGGGCCGAGCGGCTGCTGGCCTCGGCGCGCGAGACGGTGCAGGTGGGCAAGCGGCTTGGCGTGGCGCGGCTGAACCTGCACGGCACCGGCCTTGGCCCGGGCGGCATTCCGCTGCGCCAAAGCGAGGTCGTCACCGGCGCGATGTGGCTGCGCGCGCGCGACACGCTGATGCGGATCTGCGATCTGGCCGAGGCCGAGGGCGTGGTCTTCACCCTCGAGAACCTCAACCCGCTCGACCACCCCGGCTGCCCCTTCGGTCGCACCGCGGATGTTCTGGCGCTGGTGTCCTCGGTCGACCGGCCGCAGCTGCGCATCAACCTCGACCTCTATCACACCCAGCTGGGCGAGGGCGATCTGCTGCGCTGGTGCGAGAAATGCCTGCCCTGGATCGGCGAGGTGCAGGTCGCGGACAACCCGGGCCGCTGCGAGCCCGGCACCGGCGAGATCAACTATCCCGGCGTGGCGCGGGGCCTTTGGGCGATGGGCTATCGCGGCCCGGTGGGGCTGGAGGCCTTCGCCGCGGGCGACAGCGACGCCGCTGTCGACGCCTTCGTCGCGGCCTTCACCCTGTAAGCGGCGCGGGCTCCCCCTCGGGCGGGCCCAGCACCAGCGTCAGATGCGTCTCGAGCAGCTCGGGCAGGTCGAGCGGCGGGCGTTCGGTCATCAGCCGGTTCCACATCGTCGCCGCCAGCATCGGCGCCAGCAGCAGCTGCGGATAGCGGGTGAGCGGTTCGAGCCGCGCCACCCCCGAGCTGCGGGCATAGTCGCGCACCAGCCCGAACAGCGGCTCGAGGATCGTCTCGAGATAGATCCGCGCCAGGCCCGGGAACTGCGCGCTTTCGCTCAGCACGATCAGCGCCAGCTTGTCGCGCCCCGAGGCCTGCATGTCGGCGATCGCCGCACGCAGCCGCAGGCGGAAGGCGGTCTGCGGCGGGATGCCCGGATCGGCGGCCTCGGGCGGCGCGAAGATCAGCGGCAGTGCGCCCCGCAGCACGGCATCGAAGAGCGCCTCCTTGCTGTCGAAATACAGGTAGAGCGTGCCCTTCGCCACGCCCGCCCGCGCCGCCACCCGCGCCAGCCGCGCCTCGGCAAAGCCATGGGCGATGAACTCGGCCTGCGCCGCCGCGATGATCGCGGCGCGCTTGGCTTCCTTCTTGCGGTCGCGCAGCCCCGCTTCGGGCGGCGCGTCCGCGGGGGCGGGTGCGGCATCCTGCATGGCGCCAGCATGGCACGGGACAAAATGACCCGCCAGTCATTTTTCAGTTGTCAGCGGCGCGGCGCCTACCTAGGCTGGCGCGGCATGACAGGGAGCGGCGCGATGCGACGGGGCGCGATCATCGGTGGTCTGGCGGTGGTGGCACTGGCGGCGGCGAGCCTTGTGCTGTGGCAGGCGCGGTCGGCGGCGCCCGGGGCGCTTGTCCTGGGCGGCAATGTCGACATCCGCGAGCTGGACCTTGCCTTCCGCACCGGCGGCCGGATCGCGTCGCTTGCCGTCGAGGAGGGCGATCGCCTTGCGCCCGGAGACGAGATCGCCCGGCTCGACGCGGCGCCGCAGCGTGCCGCACGCGCGCAGGCGCAAGGCACGCTCGATGCCGCGACGGCGGCCGAGACGCTGCTGAAGGAGGGCGCGCGCAGCGAGGAAATCGCCCGGCTTGCGGCCGAGGTCGCGGGCACCGAGGCGGCGCTGCGCAATGCCGAGGCGAGCTATGCGCGGCAAAAGGCGCTCAAGACCACCTCGGTCTCGCTGCAGCAGGCGCTCGATTCCACCGAGGCAGCGCTTGGTCAGGCGCAGGCGGCGCACGAGGCCGCGGTGCAGGCACACCTGGCGGCGGTGAACGGGCCCCGCCCGGCCGAGATCGCGCAGGCCGCGGCACAGCGCCAGGCCGCCGCCGCCGCGCGCAACGCGGCGCAGATCCAGCTTGACGATACCGTGCTGCGCACACCCGCGGCGGGCACAGTGCTGACCCGCGCGGTCGAGCCGGGGGCGATGGTCGCGGCCGGCACCACGGTGGTGACGCTGTCGCTCGATACCCCCGTGCGCGTGCGCGCCTATGTCGAGGAGCCCGACCTTGGCCGCGTTCCGCCCGGAACCAGGGTGCTGGTCTTCACCGACGCCCGCCCGGGGGCACCCTATCACGGCACCGTGGGCTTCGTGTCCTCGCGCGCCGAGTTCACCCCGAAGCAGGTCGAGACGCAAAGCCTGCGCAGCGCCCTTGTCTACCGGCTGCGGATCACCGTCGGGGATGGCGACGCCGCGCTGCGCCAGGGCATGCCGGTGACCGTGCGCCTTGCCGCCGAGGCGGGGTGAGCGCGATGGCGGCGGGTCTGGCGGTTTCGATCCGCGGCCTGACCCACCGCTATGCCGGGCAGGGCACCGGGGAACATGCGCTTGACGACGTTTCGCTGACCGTGGCGCGCGGCGTCATCACCGGGCTTGCGGGCCCCGATGGCGCGGGCAAGACCACGCTGATGCGGCTGATGGCGGGGCTGTTGAAGCCGGTCTCGGGCGAGATCGAGGTGCTGGGGCTCGACCCGCTGCATGCCGCGTCGGAGCTGCACCTGCGGGTCGGCTACATGCCGCAGAAATTCGGCCTCTACGAGGATCTGACGGTGATGGAGAACCTGGTTCTCTATGCCGATCTGCGCGGCGTCACCGGCGCGGCCCGGCAGGCGCAATTCGGCCGGCTGCTCGATTTCACCGATCTGCACCGCTTTACCGGGCGGCTGGCCGGCAAGCTGTCGGGCGGCATGAAGCAGAAGCTCGGCCTTGCCTGCACGCTGGTCGGGCAGCCGGAACTGCTGCTGCTCGACGAACCCGGGGTGGGCGTCGATCCGATCTCGCGGCGCGAGCTGTGGCGGATGGTGCAGGCGCTCGCCGCCGAGGGCATGGCGGTGGTCTGGGCCACGGCCTACCTCGAGGAGGCCGAGCGCTGCGATGCGCTGTGCCTGATGAACGCCGGGCGGGTGATCTTTGCGGGGCCCCCGGGCGAGCAGATCGCGCGGATGCGCGGCCGCGCGGTGCTGGCTTGCGACATCCGCGGCAACCGGCGCCATTTCCTGCGCCGCGCGCTCGGCCTTCCGGGCGTGATCGACGGGGTGATCCAGGGCGATGCCGTGCGCCTCGTGCTGGCCGAGGGGCAGGCGCCGCCCGTGGCC
>VSSQ01000715.1_pt1 | contig 17352 bp, 12 predicted proteins | sample 4763081 | NCBI WGS metagenome assembly VSSQ01 (sample SAMN12137344, study PRJNA551015) | bioreactor metagenome | isolation source: SDC9 anaerobic chlorinated ethene degrading culture | place: USA: Knoxville, Tennesee | collected 2015-01-01
GAGCGGCCGGATACGGGCGATATGGATCGTGAGGAACCCAGAAAAACTCGAACATGTCCGATCGCGGGGATAGGCGCAGAAGATTGCCGCGCTCCGAGCCAGCTCTGGACAGGCATTGTTGCGTTAGTCTGATTTGAGACGTGAAGTCCCCTTCCCGTTTGTTTCTATGCGCAGCGGACGACGTCGGCGGTGCCGAGTGCATTGAAGCGGTTGATGAGTGCGACGCGGATGTGGATTTCGGCGGTTTGGCGGTCCGGGTCTCTGGCGGCGATGCGGTCTCCGAAGGCCTTCAGGCACCGCATCTTTGCCTCCCGCCCCGCTTCTGACAGGATAGCCATTGCGTCGCTTCCAGCCCGCACGGCCTTCTTCGCGAACGTCGCGGAGGATCGCGTTTCGCGCGACTGCGGCCGGGCAGTCTTCCCGCCAGAGCCGCCCGTTCCTGCGGATCGGGATGATGGCCGTGGCCTCGTGCTCGAGAATGGCGGTGTGGCAGCGGCGGGTGTCATAGGCCCCATCCGCTGTCACGGAGCCGATCTGCTCGTCCTCGGGGATCTGGTCGAGCAGGGCAGGCAGGGTCGGGCTGTCGCCTTCCCGGCTGGAGGTGAACTCGACGGCCCGGATGTCGGATGTGGCTGTATCCATGGCCAGATGAACCTTGCGCCATTGACGCCTGCGCGAGGGGCCGTGCTGGTGAGCGTGCCATTCATTCGATGGGCTTACGCGGCTGCACGGCAGCCACGGTCCCATCTCATTCGCCCAGGAACTTGATGCCCCTCGCCGGTTCGCTCGAACCGGTGGCGCTTACCGGCTCGATGTCCACCAGCAGATGCAGTGGTCCGTCAGCCCGGCGATAGGGGATTTGCACAGCGAGTGTCTTCTGTCGGCGGCACAGGGTGGTGTAATCCGGCACGGGCCAGTCCAGCCCCGCAAGCTTCAAAAGCGCCCTCACCATGCCGACCGCCTGGCGCAGCGGCAGTTTGAACAGCACCTTGACCGACAGGCAAACTGGATCGCCACGTCCGAGAAAACCGCAGGCCGGCCCATCCTGCCAGCAGGCTCCGCAAGCCATTCCATCTCGGGTTCGATCAGCATCGACACTCGACACTCAAGCGCCCTGTTGTACATGGGCCAGTTCGTGGTACCGCAGCGGGGGCGATGTGGCTTGCTCATCCCCGCAGTCTAACCCACTGGATTCGCCATGTGAATCCTCAGACTATGGACCTGTGCAACAACGCCATGCAGGCCGAAGGGCGCGGGGCGCCCGGGGAATCCGGCGAAGCAGGCGAATGCTCCGGGGATTTTGTCTTTCCAGTTGGTCATTTCCGACACCTTTCCTGTGGTTGCATCCGCCATTCTGCACGGCAAAACCGGTTTCATAAGACGCAACGGTTTGCGTGTTCGGCGTTGGCCTGGGCCCGGGGATGCGGTTTCGGCGGGCGGAATGCCGCAGCCTCACGGGGCTTGACGTTTTCGTGAGCGCAGGTGAGATGCGCGTCATGAGAACAGCGCAGCGCATAGGGTCGGCGTTCCACGGTATCTTTGCCGTGGTTCTGGCGCTGGTCCTGAGCCTGCAGGTCGGTTCGGCCTATCTGCCGGCCGGGGCGGCGCCCGATCTTGCTGCGAACGAGGTGATGCTCGAGCTGTGCGACGGCACCGGGCTGAGCCGGATCGTCATCGACCTTGCCACCGGCAAGACCCGCGATGCGGCGTCGGGAGGCGAGCAGTCCGGCCCGAAATGTCCGTTCTGCGTGCTTGGTCTGGCGGCGTCCCAGAGCCTTGCGCCAGAGCTTGCCTTCCAGGCCCGCCTGCAGCGCGCGGCGCTGCCGTTGCCGGCGCTGCGCCTGCCGGCAAGCGCGCCGCGCGACCACAGCCGGGCGATCCGCGCGCCACCCGCCCTGACCTGAAACGCCGCCCCGGTCGCCCCGGGGCAAGACGATGCCGCGGCCCCGCCGTGGCCTCCCGCTCCGTTTCCACAAGGTCTGAAATCCCATGAACATCTTCTTTCCGGCACGCCTTGGCGTGACCGCGCTGCTGCTTGGCAGCCTCGCCCCCGTTGCTTTTGCTGAAGAGGCGAAGCCCGACGCGCCGCTTGCGCTCGACACCATCGTCGTCGCGCCGAAGACGCTGGCGCAGGACGGCACCACGGTCACCGTCGCCCCGGGCGCGCTGTCGGTGCCGCCGGCGCTTGACGGGGGCGCGCTGCTGTCCTCGATCCCCGGCATTTCCGGCTCGCGCATGGGCGGGCATGGCATCGACATCATCCTGCGCGGCATGTCGAAGAACCAGCTCAACGTGATCGACGCGGGCTCCTTCACCTATGGCGGCTGTCCGAACCGGATGGACCCGCCGTCCTCGATCGCCTCGTTCTACCGCGCCGACCGGATCGTCGTGGAAAAGGGTTATTCCAGCGTGACGAACGGGCCGGGCGCGCCGGCCGGAACGATCCGGCTCGAGCGCGAGGCGCCGAGCTTCGAGGCGGGCAAGCGGGTCAGCGGCGAGCTGACACTGGGCGGCACCTCGAACGGGGCAGGGCGCGAGACCGCCGGGCGGCTTGCCTTCGATCTGGGGCGCGGCCTCTATCTGGAGACCTCGGGCGAGTACAAGACCGCCGACGATTACAAGGACGGGGCGGGCCATGACGTGCGCTCGGCCTATACGCAGAAAAGCGCGGGCGTCACGCTCGGTTACAAGCAGGGCGGCATCGACCTCGCGCTCGACATCGAGAAGGACCGCGCCGAGGATGTCGAATTCGCCGGCGCCGGCATGGACAGCCCGCTGTCCGAGACCGAGACCCTGCGCCTGCGCGGCGGTGTCGATCTCGACTTCGGGCCGCTGAAGCGGATCGAGGGGGCGCTCTACCGCTCGAACGTCGATCACACGATGGACAACTATTCGCTGCGCGTGCCCACCGGCATGGCGATGGTCTCGCCCACCACCTCGAACACCCATGGCGGCAAGCTCGAGGGCAAGTTCGAGTTCGGCCGCACCAGGGCGACGGTCGGCATCGACACGCAGTCGAACGCCCGCACCGCCTGGGGCTACATGGCGATGACGCCGGCGATGATCGACTTCGATGCGCCGTCCTCGCTGACCTGGCCCGATGTGACGATCGCGCAGACCGGGCTTTACGCCCAGACCGAGACTGCGCTGACCTCGCGCGACACGCTGAAGATGGGGCTGCGCTTCGACCATGTGCGCGCCGATGCGGCGAAGGCCGATGTCGCGGTGCGCGGCGTGACGCCGAACGACTATTACTCGGCGGTCTACGGCACCACCTATGACACCGCGCGCACCGAGGACAACCTCGGCGGGCTGATCCGCTTCGAGCACGCCTTTGACGCCGACACCAAGGCTTTCGTCGGGCTCTCGCGGACGGTGCGCACGGCCGATACCAACGAGCGCGCGATGGCACGCGGCTCGATGGGCACGCCGACCTGGGTCGGCAACCCCGACATCGCGCCCGAAAAGCACAACCAGCTCGACATCGGGGTGCAGGCGGCGCGGCAGAACTGGTCGCTGAACGCCTCGGCCTTCTATGACCGGGTCGACGACTTCATCTTGCAGGACACGGTGACGATCTCGATGATGGGCAGCACCAGCACCCGCACCGAGTATCGCAACATCGGCGCGACGCTTTCGGGTGCCGAGCTCTCGGGCAGCTACACCATGGGCAAGCTGACCTTCGCGGGCGACGCGACCTGGACCCGCGGGCAGAACACCAGCGACGACGCGCCGCTGGCACAGATCCCGCCGCTCGAGGGCAGCCTCAGCGCGGTCTGGGACGAGGCGCTGTGGAACGCGGGCGCGCGGCTGAACTGGGCCACGCGGCAGGACCGGATCAACGCCGAGATCGACCCGGGCGAGACCGCGGGCTGGGCGACGCTTGACCTCTTCGGCAGCTACGCGGTGAAGGAGAATGTCCGGCTGATCGGCGGCATCAACAACGTCCTCGACAAGACCTATGCCCAGCACCTGAGCCGGCGCAACGTCTTCGACACCACGGTGACGCGGGTGAACGAGCCGGGGCGGACGGTCTATGTCTCGATGCAGATGACGTTCTGAACAGAGCGGCGGCGTCCCGGGGCAGGGGCGCCGCCATCCCGTCTGCCGCCGCACGGCCCGGCCCGGTGCGGCCCCGGTGTCCGACGATCCGGCGGACGGTGTCCGGAACCCGGATGGAACTGTCCGGGAAACGCCGCGCCCGGTGCGCCGGTTTCGGAATAAATCCTTTCCAGACAGTCGATTGCAAATTTCCCACCGCGATGCCGGCGCCTTGGCATCAACCCTGCTTCCTTCCCTCACAGGTCCGTCGGCGCGTGGAAGGGGAGGAGCCTTTCCCGCATCTGCCGAGGCCGCGGCGCGCAGGAGGCGCCGTCGCAACAGGTATGGGAGGAGAAATGCGCAATGGCATTTCAGATTAACATTGATAACGGCGGGACTCTCACCGACGTCTGTATCATGTCGGATGACGGCGTGACCAAGACCAAGGTCCTGACCACACCCTACGATCTGTCGAAATGCTTCTTCGAGGGCCTGCAGAAGGCCTCCGAAGTGGTCTATGGCGCGACCGACGTGAAGCGGCTGCTCGAGGAAGTGGACCTGATCCGCTATTCGACGACGCAGGGCACCAACGCGATCTGCGAACGCAAGGGGCCGAAGCTGGGCCTGATCCTGGCAAAGGGTGCCGAGGATCTGCCCGCGAAGCTTGCCGCGCATGACCCCGAGGTCTGGGCCGCGCTGGTCGGCGACCGCGTCGGCTTCGTCGATCCGGCCGTGCTCGACAACCCCGATGCCGAGGTCGAGATCGTGCGCACGATCAACCAGCTCACTGCCGCCGGCGCGAACCGGCTGGTGATCTGCTTCACCGGCGAGGGCTTCCTCAAGGCCGAGGAGCGGGTGAAGCAGATCGTGCTGCGCAAATATCCGCGTCACCTGCTTGGTGCGGTGCCGGTGCTCTATGCTTCGGACCTCACCGTCGACCGCAATCCCGACCGCCGTGCCTGGTCGGCGCTGATCAACTCCTTCCTGCACCCGTCGATGGAGGCCTTCCTGTTCCAGGCCGAGAACCGGCTGCGCGAATACCGCACGAAAAACCCGCTGCTGATCTTCCGCAATGACGGCGATGCCTCGCGCGTGGCGAAGACGGTGGCGATCAAGACCTATTCCTCCGGCCCGCGTGGCGGCATGGAAGGGGTGAAGGCCTTCTCCGCGCTCTACGGCTTCCGCGACGCGGTCTCGATCGACGTCGGCGGCACCACCACCGACATCGGCCAATGCACCGAGGGCAAGGTCGCCGAGATCCGTCGCGGTCATGTCGAGGGGATCTCGGTCTCCTTTCCGCTGTGCGAGATCATCTCGGCCGGCGCCGGCGGCAGCTCGATCTTCAAGGTGAAGGATGGCCAGATCGTGATCGGCCCGGAAAGCGTGGGCGCCCTCCCCGGCCCCGCTTGCTTCGGCCGCGGCGGGAAGGAGGCGACGATCACCGACGCCAGCCTTCTCGCCGGTCTGTTCGACCCCGCCTCCTATTTCGGCGGCGGCATGGGGCTTGATGCCGGCCGCGCCGAGGCGGCGATCCGCACCAACATCGCCGAGCCGCTGGGCGTCGATCTCGACACCGCGGTGACGATGATGGCCGACGCCTTCGAGGCGAAGGTCGCGGCCGAGCTGCATCGCTTCACCAAGATCTCGCCGGACACGGTGATGATGGCCTTCGGCGGCGCCGGGCCGCTGCTGGCCTGCGGTGTTGCCGACAAGGCGGGGATCAAGCGCGTCGCGATGCCGGCGATGGCGGCGGTGTTCTCGGCCTATGGCATCGGCTCGTGCGACGTCTCGCAGCGCTATGCGGTGACGCTGCCCGAGAACACCACGGCGGCGCTGATCACGACGCGCGAGGTGCTGATGCAGAAGGCCGCGCGCGACATGTTCGCAGAAGGGTTCGAGGCGGGCAGCTACAGCGTGGCGGCACGGCTGGTGTCGGAGACCGCCGAGGGCGAGGTGATCCACGAACTCGCCGAGGGCGAGGGCTTCCCGGCCGATCTGGCGAAGGCCGGCGCGGTCGAGCTTGAACTCGTGGCGACGAAGAGCCTGCGTCACGGCGACACCCGCCATGTCGCGGTGACCCGCAAGACCCGGGCCGAGGCCGCGGCAAGCCGCAGCGTGCTTGTGGCGGGGCAGGGCCGAGCCGATCTGCCGGTCTATCGGCTGAACGGCATGGCCGCGGGCGACTGGGCCCAGGGGCCCGCGATCCTCGAGGAGGATTACTTCACGGCGCTCATTCCGGCGGGCTGGACCCTGACCGTCTCGGAAGCGGGCGACGTCATTCTGGACCGGGAGGAATAAGCCATGACGATGAAAGTGCCGATGACCGAGTACCTGCGCATCGACCTCGAAACCGAGAAGTGGGAATGCCGCGTCTGCGATCACGTGATCGCGCCGGCTGCGGGCAATTACAAGGAAGGGCTGCTGGTGCACAACCGCGACCCGCGCGAGATCCATCCGCCGGTGATCGACCCGACGAAGTACCGCTACACCTTCGCGCCCGATCCGGACTGGGTGCGCATCCTCGAGTTCTGCTGCCCGAAATGCGGCACCCAGATCGAGACGGAATACGCCACCCCGGGTCACCCGCCGCTGTGGGACATGCAGGTCGATGTGCCCGCGCTGAAGGCGCAATGGGCCAAGCGCGGCCCCGCGATGCTGCCGGACGCCGGCCCCGCCGTGGTGCCCGGGCGCGGCCACGCCCATTGATCGACGCCGCCCTCCGCGGCGCGCGCGGGGGGCACAACCATTGCCGGGACCGGCTGCCGGAGGAGGGCAGCCCCCGGACCCAATGCACAGGGAGAGAGCATGAAACGCGTTTCCGTTGATATCGGCGGCACCTTCACCGACTGCTTCGTCGTCTGGGGTGGGCGCTATATCGAGACCAAGGCACTGACCACGCACCACAACCTCGCGATGGGGTTCAACGAGGCGCTGGGCAAGGCCTGCAAGGTTCTCGATCTTGAACTCGAGGACATCCTGCAGCAGGTGGACTCGGTGCGCTATGCCACCACGCTCGGCACCAATGCGCTGATCGAGCACAAGGGCCCGAAGATCGGCATGCTGGTCACCGCGGGCTACGAGGCCACCGTGCCGCTCAGCCGCGCCCGCGGCTATGGCGAGGGGCTGGACGACATGGGCAAGCAGGACCTGCCGAATGCCCAGCGTCCCGACCCGCTGGTCGAGGCGCACATGATCCGCGGCATCCGCGAGCGGCTCGATTTCGAGGGCAAGCTGGTGATGGGCCTCGACGAGGAAGACGTCCGCCGCCAGCTGCGTGAGCTTGTCGACCGCGGCGCCCAGATCATCGTCGTGGCGCTGGTGAACTCGGTGGTGAACCCCGCCCACGAGCAGCGCATCGAGGAGATCGTGCTTGAGGAATACCCCTCGCATCTGCTGGGCGCGATCCCGGTGATCCTGTCGCACCAGGTCGCGGGCCGGAAGGGCGAATACGTCCGTGCCACCTCGGCGATCGTCGACGGCTACCTGCATTCGACGATGTATCACGCGCTGTCCGCGCTCGAGCAGAACCTGCGCGTGCACAATTACGAAAAGCCGATGCTGGTGATCCACAACTCGGGCGGCATGGCGCAGCTGAACTCGACCGACGCGCTGCAGACCATCCACTCGGGCCCGGTCTCGGGCATCGGCGCGTCCGAGCACCTGTCGCTGCAGGCCGAGCTTGGCAACGTCGTGGCGACCGACATGGGCGGCACCTCCTACGACATCGGCATCGTCGTCGAGGGCGGCATCAAGCACTATGACTTCAACCCGGTCATCGACCGCTGGCTGGTCTCGGTGCCGATGGTGCATCTGGTGACGCTGGGCGCGGGCGGTGGCTCGGTTGCCGCCTATGACCGGATGTACAAGACGGTGAAATGCGGACCGGAAAGCGCGGGCTCGGACCCGGGGCCGGCGTGCTACGACCGCGGCGGGATGAAGCCCACGGTGACCGACGCCGACCTGCTGCTCGGCTATCTCGACGCCGAGAACTATGCCGGCGGCTCGATCCCGCTCAACCCGCGCCGGGCGAAGGCGGCGGTCGAGGATGCGCTGTGCGACGAGCTCGATGTCTCGGTGATCGAGGCGGCCAAGCTCATTCGCGAGAAGGTCGATGCCAACATGGCGAACGGGCTTTTCACCGAACTGCGTGCGCGCGGCTATGATCCGAAGGACTTCACCATGCTCGCCTATGGCGGCAACGGGCCGCTGCATTGCTGCGGCATCGCGCAGAACCTGTCGATCGACAAGATCCTGGCGCCGCCGCTCAGCTCGGTGTTCTCGGCGGTGGGGGCGGGCAACATGCACCAGCTCCACATCCACGAGAAGTCGCTCTACATGGTGCTTTACGACAGCAACACCCGGCGGATCTTCAGCGATTACGAGCGGTTCAACGGCATCGTGGCCGAACTGAAGGAACGCGGTCGTCAGGACCTGCTGCGCCAGGGCGTGCCGGCCGAGCAGATCCAGCACAACCTGGAACTGGACATGCGCTATGGCAACCAGCTGGTGCAGACCACGGCGGTGATCCCGATCCACGAGCTGAACAGCCCGAGCGACGTGCTGCAGGTCATCAACCAGTTCTCGACCGACTATGGCAAGCGCTTCGGCGAGGGCAGCCAGGCGCCCGAGGCAGGTATCCGGATCAACACCATCCGCGTGTCGAGCTATCGCCAGCACGAGACGGTGCAGTTCCAGAACATCAAGCCGCTGCCAAAGCCCGAACGCTCGGCCCCCCCGGCCCCGAGCGGGCACCGCACCTGCCACTTCGTCGGCCATGACGAGGCCTTCGAGACCCCGGTCTGGGCGCGCAAGGACCTCGACCCCGGCGTCGAGATCGCAGGTCCGGCGATCGTCGCCTCGGAGGTGACGACCTTCCTCGTCAATCCGGGCTGGACGTTGGTCGCGGCGAAGCAGGGCGCGACCTGGTTCCTGCGCAACGAGGCCCCGGTCACCAAGCACTGACACGCGTGCCCCGGCGAGAGGAGCGCCGGGGCCCATTCCAACAGGAGGAGTTCCCATGAAAGACATGACCACCGGGGGGCCGGCGCCCTCTGCCGAAGACATGAAGCTGATCAAGAAGTTCCTCGAGGACACCACGCTGTTCCTTGGTCCTGATCCCGAGATCATGCAAAACCATGACCTGATGCAGCGCTCGGCCGACGAGGAGCATGCCATCGCCAATGTCCCCGACAGCCATACCATCGCCAAGATCCGCGACCGGCTGCAGGCCGGCTGCGACGAGGGCTATGAGATGGTCGAGCAGATGGGGGCGGCGCCCGGCGCGAAATGGGGCGATGTCATCACCGGCATCTATTCGGCCTCGGGCGACCTCGCGATTGCCTCGGCGGGCGGCGTGCTGCTGTTCTCGTCGGTCGTGCACCACCCGATCAAGTTCATCGTCAAGAACTGGATGAACGAGCCCACCGTGGGCGTGCGCGACGGCGACGGCTTCATCCACAACGACAGCCGCTATGGCAACGTGCACAACACCGACCAGTCGATGATCCTGCCGATCTTCCACGAGGGCCGGCTGGTGTGCTGGGTCGCCTCGACCGTGCACGAGGGCGAGAACGGCGCGATCGAGCCGGGCGGCATGCCCTCGATGGCGGAAAGCCCCTCCGACGAGGGGCTGAAGATGTCGCCCTTCAAGGTGGTCGAGAACTATCAGATCAAGCGCGACCTGCTGACCTTCCTGCAGAACTCGGTGCGCGAGCCGAAGCTGCAGCTCGAGGACATGAAGGTGAAGCTCTTCGCCTGCCTGCGCATCAAGCAGCGCATCGAGGAGACGCTGAAGACCGACGGCGCTGACGCGCTGATCTCGACGCTGCGGCTGACCATGGAGGACGTGCGCGCCGAGGTGAAACGCCGGGTCTCGGAATGGCCGGACATGTCGGTGCGCACCTACATCATCCAGGACTCGACCCTGCGCGAGAACTGCGTGGTCAAGGTGAACTGCACGCTGACGAAGAAGGGCGACCAGCTGACCTTCGACTTCCGCGGCTCGAGCCCCGAGTTCACCAACCGGGCGACGAACACCATTCTGGGCGGGCTCAAAGGGATGCTGTCGCAGCTCTTCCTGTGCTACATCTGGCCCGACCTGCCGCGCGGTCAGGCGGCGATGGCGCCGATCGAGGTGATCACCGATCCGCACTCGATCCTGAACTGCTCCTATGATGCGCCGAACTCGCAGTCGCTGATGTCGATCTTCACCGGCTTCACCGCGGGTCAGCACGCGGTGGCGAAGTTCCTCTACTCCTGCCCGGAGAAGTTCACCAAGGTCCACGCGCCGGCCTTCAACATGATCAACACCTTCATCTGGGGTGGGGTCAGCCAGCATGGCGAGACGCTCGGCAACCTCTGCGCCGACCTGAACGGCATGGGGGCGGGGGCGACCTCGAACCGCGATGGCGAACATGCGCTGGCGCCGATCTTCGCCACCATGGCCGATATCGGCGAGCAGGAGGTGAACGAGGAAGACGTGCCCTTCCTGCAGCTCGTCTCGAAGAAGATGACGCGCGACGCCATCGCGCCGGGCAAGTATCGCGGCGGCCAGGGCTACACGATGATGGTGGCGACGAAGGACAGCGAGCAGTGGGGCTTCATGACCACCGCGCAGGGGGCCAAGATCCCGCCGATCCAGGGCCTTTTCGGCGGCTATGCCTGCGGCACCTATCCGCTGTCGAAAGTGCAGGGCGTCGACGTCTACGACGTGCTTCTGAACGAGCCGGAGAAGTTCCGCCACTCGATCGAGGAGATCATGAACGAGCAGCCCTTCGAGGGCGCGCGCTACACCACCCATCACATGGGCATGGGCTTCGACATCTCGAAGCGGGGCGAGCTTTACATGATCAGCCAGGGCGCCGGCGCGGGCTATGGCGACCTGCTCGAACGCGACCCGGTGGGCGTGGTGAAGGACATCGAGGAGGGGCTGATGTCGGCCGAGGTGGCGGCGCGGCTCTACAAGGTGGTGTTCGACCCGGCGACGCTCGCCATCGACTTCGAGGCGACCGAGAAGGCGCGTGCCGACGAGCGCAAGGCGCGCATCGCCCGCTCGCAGCCCTATGCCGAGTTCGTCAAGGGCTGGAACCAGCCCAAACCCCCGGCGCATCTGCCCTATTTCGGCTGCTGGGGCGATGATGTCGAGACGCTCTACATGGGCTCGCCCGACAAGACCCGCCGCGGCGACGAGCCGAAGCCGAACTACATGATGCACCCCAAGGATGTGCGCATTGCCGAACTCGAAGCGCGTCTCGCCGCAGCCGGCGCGATGGGGGACGAGAAGCAATGAGCCAGTCTCTCGCAGAAGATCTGCCCGGAGCTTCGGGCACGAAGGCGCTGCGGGTCTGGCTGGAGTCGTCGGGCTATGCCCGGCGGCTTCTGCTGGGCGAGGCGGGCGACCCCTGGGCCGAGGGCGCGGCGAAGTATCTGTCGTGGTTCACCCAGGCCCGCGGGTTGCTGCGCGGCGATGTGGCGGTGGTCGACGTCGGCGACATGTTCCGCTCCTGGCGGGCGCGCCACCCGGGGCTTGCGGCCGAGATGGGGGCGAAGAAACGCGTCCCCTACCCGCTGCGCCGGATGCTCGAGGAGGAGGGGCCGCGGGCGCTGCTCGACGAGGTGACGGTGGCGGTCGGCGCGCATCTGCAGGGCCAGGTACCGCTGGTGCTGGCGATGCCGGCGCCGGGTGCCTGGCTTGCCGAGGCGCAGATCGCGGCCGGACGTGAGGCCGAGGTCGATGCCGATGCGGTCGAGGATGCGGCGATGTACATGGCCGATTTCATCCGCTGCGTGGCAGGCCGGCCGGTGGGCGGGCTGCTGCTCGAGGAAGGGGCCGAACCGGGGCCGGCCGACCGCTACGCGCCGATCCTGAATGCCGCACGGCATTACCGCTGGGCGGTGGTCGGACGCGGTGCGGCGCCGGGGCAGGGCGGCTTTGATGCGGTGATCGGCGCCGATCCGGCGGCGACCGGGTGCGACGTGACGGCGGCACTCTTCGCCGGCGAGCCGCTGCCCGAAACCGGCGCGGGGCGGTTCCTGTTCGCCGAGGTGCCGGTCGCCCATGCGCCCGAGGCGGTGCTCGAGGCCGTCGCGCGCCTGCGCGGCACCGTGCCGGCCTGATCGTGCCGGCCTGAAACCGCACGCGCTTTGCGGCGCCTGCCATTCCTCCTCCAAGGGGGCGCGCTGCAGGGACGGCACCCGGAATCCGGGTGCCGTTTCCCGTTTCAGCCCTCGCGCAGCTGCGCGATCTGGTCCTTCAGCCCGAGCTTGTCGAGCCGCACATAGAGCGTGCTCTTGGCGATGCCGAGTTCGCGCGCGGCCGAGGTCATGTTGCCCTGATGGCGCCGGATTGCGGCGGCGATCGCGTCGCGTTCGGCGCGGTCGAGCGGCGACAGCGCCTCGGCCATGCCGATCAGCCGCGGCGCAGGGTGCAGCTCGGGCGGCAGCGCCCCGGGCCACAGCGTCCCGCCTTCGCTTTCGAGGAACATTCCCTCGAGCACGTTGCGCAGCTCGCGGATGTTGCCCGGCCAGTCGTGGCCGGCCAGCGCGTCGAACACCTCGGGCGCGATCGCCGGCACCGGGCTTTCGTAGCGCGCCGCGATCTGCGTCATCAGATGCGCGGCAAGGCCGGGCAGGTCCGACATCCGCTCGCGCAGCGCCGGCAGCTTCAGCGAGGTCACGGCGATGCGGTAGAACAGATCCAGCCGGAACCGGCCCTCGCCGGCCTCGGTCTTCAGGTCGCGGTTGGTGGCCGCGATCAGCCGCAGCTTCACCTTGCGCGGCCGGTTCTCGCCGATGCGATAGACCTCGCCCGATTCCAGCACGCGCAGCAGATGCGGTTGCAGGTCGAGCGGCATCTCGCCGATTTCGTCGAGGAACAGCGTGCCGCCGTCGGCCGCCTCGATCTTGCCGATCATGCCGCCGCGCCGCGCGCCGGTGAAGGCGCCGTCGGCATAGCCGAACAGCTCCGAGGTCAGCAGCTCGCGCGAGAAGCCGCCGCAGTTGATCGCGACGAAGGGGCCCTTCGCGCGCGGGCCCGCCTCGTGCAGGGCCTGGGCGAAGGCGTCCTTGCCGACCCCGGTCTCGCCCAGCAGCAGCACCGGGGCGGGGCTTTTCGCCAGGAGCCGGGCGCGGCGGATCGCCTCGAGATAGGCCGGCGCCGAGCCCGACAGACGGTCGAAGGGATCGACGCCCGGGCGCGCGGCGACGGTGCGCAGCCCCGCCCGCCGCACCGTCGCCGAGCGGTCGGGCAGCACCAGCACCGCGCCGAGCCGCTCGCCATCCTGAAGCACCGGCTCGATCCAGTCGTGGTCGATCCAGCCCGGCATGTTCTCGGGCGCGACGCGGCCCTTCTTCCAGGGCAGCATCAGGTTGCGAATCGACTGCGCATCCTCCGCCCCGGTCTTTGCCAGTTCCGCCATCAGCGCCGCCGCCCGCTCGTTGGTCTTGATCGGCCGGCCCGAGCGGTCGAAGATGATCAGCCCGTCGCGGCCGGGGCCGCGCAGCCGTTCGAGGCACTGGGCGAGCAGCTGATAGCGCAGCTTCAGCTCGCGCTGCACCAGGCGGTTCTCGATCCGCCCGGCCGCGGCGATGGCCAGCGCGAGGCTGTGCCGGCTGTAGCTTTCGTTCAGCCCCGAGATGTCGATCGCGCCGAGCGTGGTGCCGCTCACCGGCTCGCGGATCACCGCAGCCGAGCACGACCATTGCTTGATCCCCGAGCAGTAATGCTCGGCGGCGTGGATCTGGATCGGCTGGCCGATCTGCAGCGTGGTGCCGATCGCATTGGTGCCGCAGGCGGCCTCGCTCCAGTCGGCGCCGGGCATCAGGTGAATCGCCTCGCTCGGGTCGCGCAGGGAATTGTCGCCCTCGACGCTCAGCACCTTGCCGGCGCAGTCGGTCAGCACCATCACCGTGCCGGTCTCGAACAGGAAGTCGCGGGCCGAGGCGATCACCGGTGCGCCGGCCTGCATCAGGTCTTCTCTGTCGGCCAGCAGGTCATGCAGCGCGTCGCCCATGGCGGGGGGCGGGGCGCGGTCGCGCGACGGGTCGACCGCGCCGTGACAGCGCCGCCAGGAATCGTCGATCAGGCGCCGCAGCGCATCCGATCCCGGTTCCTGCCCCTCCATGAACCGCTTCCACGAGGTCATGATCTGGCCATCGTTCTCCGGATACGAGAACCGCTGACGCAGGCTCGTCTGTGGCATGTTGAAATCTCCTCCCTGGGAGACATGGGCCGGCGGGGCCCTGCAACTCCCGTCTCCTCCCCGAGACGTCCGCAGCAGGCGCCCGTCGGTGCCGGGCCTGTCTCCTCTCCTCGTGCACAGTTTAGCATTCTCCCGCGTGAAAGGGGAAATTCTCTTGATCCCGGCGCGGGTTCCTTCAGGGGCGGGCCGATCGCGGGGCGTGCCGGCCAGGCGTGTCTGCCGCTGCGTCGCGGCAAGGCGGGCAGGCAGGGGCAGGACGGGCGGCAGGGGGATCTTGGGGGGCGCCGTCCGGAAACCGGACGGGGCCGCGCCGCCACCGTCCGGCATTCCGTCGCATCCGCGCCGCCCGGGGCCGTCCGGGCCGCGGTAAGCCTCGGTCATCGTTGACGCACGGTCATCTGGCAAGAAACCTGCTTCCTGATAACCGGGGAGAGGGAGGAACACGGATGGACAAAGGCAGGTCTGCGCCCTTCGCGGTTGCGGCAAAAGCAGTGGGACGGGTTCCGGTGACGGTGCTCACGGGCTTTCTCGGCGCCGGCAAGACGACGCTTCTGAACGCGCTGACGGCCCGGCCCGAGATGGCCGGCGCGGCGGTTTTCATCAACGAGCTGGGCGAGATCGGCATCGACCACCACCTTGTCGAGCGAATCGACGACAGCCTCGTCATCCTTGATTCGGGCTGTCTGTGCTGCACCGTGCAGGGCGACCTGATGCGCGCGCTGATGCGCCTGCACGAGCGCATGTCGCGGCGCGAGATCGCGCCGGTGACGCGGGTGCTGATCGAGACGACGGGGCTTGCCGATCCGGCGCCGGTGCTGCGCGCGCTGATGGAGGACCGTCTCGTCTCGGCGCGGTTCCGCTGCGACGGGGTGCTGACCGTGGTCGATTGCGAGCGCGCCCGCGCGCAGCTGCCGCGCCACCGCGAGGCACGGGTGCAGATCAGCCTTGCCGACCGGCTGCTGTTGTCGAAGTCCGAGCTCGCGGGGCAGGCCGAGACCGCCGCGGTCCGGCGCGAGCTGGCTGCGCTCAACCCTGCGGCGGCGCAGATCCTGCTCGCCCCCGGCGCTGCCGAGCCCGGGGCGATCTTCGGTGCCGGGCTCTATGCCGCCGAGGCGGTGCCTGCCGATGCGACCGACTGGCTTGGCGCGGTGACCTCGCTGCGCGCGCCGCCGCCCGCGCCGCTCCTGCCGGCGGGGCCTGCGCCCTCGCATTCCGGCCGGGTGCGCAGCTTCGTCGTCACCTTCCCCGAGGCGCCGGGCTGGCGCGGCTTTGCGCTTGCGCTCGGGCAGATCCTCGATGCCTGGAACGGCCGCCTGTTGCGGGTGAAGGGGCTGATGGCGGTGCCCGGGCTCGAGGTGCCGGTGGTGGTGCAATGTGTCGACGGCACCGCCTGCCTGCCGGTGCACCTGCCCGCCTGGCCCGAGGGCGGTGTGCTCGCCGACCGGCGCGGCCGGCTCGTCTTCATCGGCGAGGACCTGAGCGCGGCGGATGAGGCCGAAATCCGTGCCCGTCTCGCCGCAAGCCCGGGCGACCGCGAGGCGCTGCGCCGCGCCGCGACCTGTCCGGGCCTGCCCACCCGCAGCTGGCTGGCCGAGCGGGTGCCGCTGACCCCGCGGCAGGGCCTCGCCTCCGAGGCCTTCACGATCCAGCCGCGCTTCCTGGGCGAGATCCGCCGCCATGGCTGACGCGCGCGATTGCCGCGCGGCCGGCACGCGCTACTCTGCCCCATGGTGGGGGAGGGGCAGATGCGCGCAGTGACGGGGCTCGGGCTCGGACAGAAGACCTCGGTGCAGATGTCGCAGGCGATGCGGCAGGCGTTCGAGTATCTGCAGATGGACAGTGCCGGGCTGTGCGGCATGCTGGTCGCGGCTGCGGCCGAAAATCCCTGCCTGCAGGTCGCCCTGCCCGACCCCGAGACCGCCGTTCCCGATGCCGACACCGACCCAGACCCCGACGCCCGCCCGGGCCGCGCGCCGCCGATCTGGCAGCCGCAGGCGGGTGGCGACGGCGGCGAGGCGGAACGGTTCGCTGCCCCCGCGCCCGGGTTGCATGGCCATGTCGCGCGCCAGATCGGCCTGCTGTTCCGCTCCCCGCGCGAGGCGGCGATCGCCGCCGTGTTCGCCGAGGCGCTCGAGCCGAGCGGCTGGCTCGGCGCGCCGCTCGCGGGGCTTGCGGCGCGGGCGGGCTGTACGCTGGCCGAGGCCGAGGCGGTGCTTGCCCGGCTGCAGCAGATGGAGCCCGCGGGGCTTTTCGCCCGCTCGCTTGCCGAATGCCTCACGCTGCAGCTTGCCGATCTGGGCGCGCTGAGCGCGCCGATGCGGCGGCTGCTCGAGAACCTGCCGCTGCTCGCGCGCGGCGAGGCGGCCAAATTGCAGGAACGCTGCGGCGTCGGCGCCGGGGACCTTGCCGCGCTCGTCGCGCAGCTGCGCCGGCTCGATCCGAAGCCCGGGGCCCATTTTGGCGATGCGCCCGAGCTGCGCCGCGCCCCCGACCTGATCGTGGAACGCAGGGCCGGGGGCGGCTGGCGGGTTGCGCTCAACCGCGAGGCCCTGCCGGCGATTTCGGTCACGGAACAGGGGGCGGGGCCCGGCGCGCTTGCCGCCGCGAAATGGATCGAACGCACGCTGTCGCGCCGCAACCGGATGGTGCTCGAGGTGGCGGCCCATGTCGTCGCGCGACAACAGGCCTTTCTCGAGACCGGGCCGGCGGCGCTCGTGCCGCTGACCTGCATGCAGGTGGCGCAGGCGCTCGGCTATCACGACAGCACGATCAGCCGGGTGCGCAGCGGGCTTTTGCTGCAGACGCCGCGCGGCATGCTGCCGATGGAGGCCTTCTTCGCGCGCACCGGTTCGCGCGGGCAGGGGCGGGTGCCGGCGCCGGCGCTGCGTGCCCTGCTGGCCGAGCTGGTCGCGGCCGAACCGGCTGCGGCGCCACTCGGCGACGACGCACTCGTCGCGGCCTTGGCCGGACGCGGCATCGCGGTCTCGCGCCGCGCGGTGGCCAATCATCGGGCCCGGGCGGGCATTCCGCCGGCCCGCGACAGAGGAAAGGGAGGACGGACTTCATGAGAAAGATCTACGGCTCGGCGTCGGAGGCCCTGGATGGGCTTCTG
>VSSQ01000716.1_pt1 | contig 17333 bp, 17 predicted proteins | sample 4763081 | NCBI WGS metagenome assembly VSSQ01 (sample SAMN12137344, study PRJNA551015) | bioreactor metagenome | isolation source: SDC9 anaerobic chlorinated ethene degrading culture | place: USA: Knoxville, Tennesee | collected 2015-01-01
GCCTCGTGGAGGCCCGTTGAAAAAGGATCCGTCCAGGAGAAGATCATCGCGGCGGTGTTCGGTATACTGTCTGAAAAGAAATAATATGCCGAAAGGGGATGATGGTGTGGAGAAGGAAAAGCTGTTTTATCGCATGCTTGATGTGATCGAGGGGGATATTGTGCCCCTCACCGCCCGGGGTGTCGCCATAGGCTGCAAGGTTTTCGGCGCGGCGGTGCTCCGCAGGGACGATCTTTCCCTTGTGGTGGCGGGAACGAATCATGAAGCCTTCTCGCCCCTGTGGCACGGCGAGGTCTATACCATCAAGCTGTTCTACGAGCTCCAGGGACATCCTGACCCCTCGGAATGCCTTTTCCTCTCAACCCACGAACCCTGTTCCATGTGCATTTCCGCCCTCGCCTGGGCGGGGTTCCGGGACATCTACTACTTTTTCGGCTACGAGCAGACCCAGGACGATTTCAACATTCCCCACGACCTGCGGATGCTCCGGGAGGTCTTCGGCTGTGTTTCACCGACGAAAGAGAATATGTACTACACGAGCCGCTCCCTTCTTGACATAGCCCAGGGGCTCCCGGAGCCTGAAAAGGCGGAGGGAAGGATTGCGAAAATACGGGAGACCTATGCGGGGCTTTCCGCGGTGTACCAGGCCGGCGAGAAAAAAATGGTGCTGAAGTAGGATGATGTGTTCCGACGCCGCCCTTCCCAGGGCGGCGTTTTTGGTGGGCTGTGCCGGGGACGGAAGCGAGGGAGAAAAGAGAGAAATGTAAAATTATTGTAAAGGCTATTTCTTTTTTGAGTGACAGGCAGTATAGTCTATAACATAATAAAAGAAGCAGGATTACTCGTTCCGGGCTTGAAAAGCCCCCCGCTGTTCCAATCCCTCTACAGAAAGGATGAAACGCGTGAAAAAAATTCTCACGGCAGCACTCGCGGTACTTCTGGCCTTTTCACTTTCTGCTCCCTCTTTCGCGGATTCCTACGTCCTGGAATCATCGGGGATTTCTTTTTCTCTTCCGGATTCCTGGGAAGCGAAAGATTCCAAAATGGGAACCATGTTCACCCCTCCGGCCGGAGATGTAATGCTCGTTTTCGGCGAGACGACGGGGGAAGAAGCCTTTGAACAGGCCATGGAAATGGTGGGAGACGTGGCCGGAGAGGTCGTGCCCGATCTCGAACTCGATGACGGCACCGAACTTGACCTGAACGGCATCAAGGCGATCGAATTCGGCGGTTCGGGGACATCCGACGGGACGGAAGTTTTCGTCAGCGTTGTCCTCATGTCGGGAAAGGGCGAGAGCATCGCCTTCATGTTCTCCATCGGAGAGGAAAGCGCCATGAACAAGTATGAATCCGACATGATGGACCTGATCAGGTCCTTTGCCATGGAAGGAAGCTCTTCGGGTCCCTCGTCCGGAAAGACGACACCCCGTCCGCAGTCCCGGCCGGCGCCCCAGTCGGGCGGCAGCTGAGGGGGCTGATGAAAACCCCCGTGGGGGGTTTTTGAGAGAAACGGGCAGCACGGTCAATGATTCTTCAGGAGCCTCCGGTGAACGGAGGCTCCTTTTTTCCGCCGCGATTGCCCCTTCAGCCATAATAGGATACCCTTGTGCCGTGCCTCTGAAAAGCCGCCTCCGGCGACTTCTCCTGCGATCCTGCCCTGGGAAAAAGCGGGGGCTGCGCTTTCAGGGCGGTGAAATCACAGGGACGTCTCTCTTCCGGGATGGACGCTGCCGGGTGTTATCCGGGAAAACCGGCCTGATTGAAAAAAAAACGAGGATCATCTACAATCGGAAATGCAAGATGCAACAAAAGAATTGAAGCCGGCGTTCCCGCGAGAATCGCCTTCGCGGGAACGTTTTCCGTGCATCAGGAAATGGAATGAAGGAGGAGTTGTTGTGGGAAAGGATCTTTTTGCCCTGTTCGTGTCCTTTGCGAAGACCGGCTCCGTGGCATACGGCGGGGGGCCGTCCATGGTGCCTCTGCTGAAGGCGGAAGTGATCGAGCGCCGGAACTGGATAGGCACGGAGGATTTTATGGATGCCCTGGCCATCGGCAATGCCCTTCCGGGACCCATCATCACGAAAATGTCGGCCGCCATCGGCTACAGGAAGGCCGGCTGGCCCGGTGCCCTTGTGGCTATTGCGGGCATCATTCTCCCGAGTGCCCTTGCCCTGCTGGTCCTGATGGGGTTTGTCTCCCTTGTGAAGGACAATCCGCTGGTGACGAGCATGCTGCGGGGACTTCGCCCCGTGGTGGTGGCCATGCTTGCCTACGCGGCCTGGGACATGGCTCCGAACGCCCTGAAGAACCGGACCACCTGGGTCATCTGCGGGGTGTCCCTGGCGCTGATGGTTTTCTCCCCCATTCACCCGGCCCTGATCATCGTTGCCGGGGCCGTGTCGGGCATAGCCCTGAAACTCTAGGAGGCGGGCGATGATGGGGTGCCGCATACAGGAAGCGAAGAGGAGAGGATGACATGAGCACGGTCCTGGCATTGTTCTGGTCTTTTCTGAAAATAGGGTGCGTGGGATACGGCGGCGGGCCGTCCATGGTTCCCCTCATCAAGGAGGAAGTGGTGAACATCCAGCAGTGGATGTCCGTCACCGATTTCGTGGATATGCTCGCCATCGGGAACGCCCTTCCGGGACCCATAGCGACGAAACTGTCCGTAGTGATCGGGTTCGACGTGGCCGGTCCACTGGGGGCGATCGCAGCTTTGGCCGGGACGGTGCTGCCGAGCGTCGTCGTCCTGATCCTGCTCCTGCGGTTTGTTGCCATGATCAGCGGCAACCCGAAGGTCACGAGCATGCTGAAGGGGCTCCGTCCAGTGGTGGTGGCCCTGCTCGCCTATGCCGCCTATGACATGTCCTTCGGCTCCCTGACAGGACCCCTCACCTGGGCCATAGGGGGTGTGACCCTGCTCATGATGATTTTCACGAAGATTCATCCCGCCCTGTTCGTGGTGGCGGGCGCAGTGGCGGGGGCCCTGCTCGGGCTGTAGATGCAGACCGGGCGGAAAGCGGAATAAAAAGGGGCAGGCCCCGCGGCCTGCCCCTTGTGCTATTCTTCCCCGGCGGCGAGGAACCTGTCAAACCACTCGGTCATCTTCCGCAGGCGGGTAAGTCTGGGCCTGGGCCGGCCGCTCCGGCTGAGCTCGTGGTTTTCGCCCCGGAAGACACAGATTTCGCTCTCCACGCCGTGGAGCTTGAGAGCGGTGAACATCTGCAGTCCCTGGGTGAGCTCGCACCGGTGGTCCTCCTCGGAATGGATGAAGAGGGTGGGGGTCTTCGCCCGGTCGGCGTATTTCAGCGGGGAGTGCCACCAGAGCTTCTCATGGTCGCTCCAGATGTCGGCGCCCTGCTGGTCCGGGACGAAGTAGTAGCCTATGTCGGAAATGCCCATCTTGGAGATCCAGTTGCTGATGCTCCTCTGGGATGCGGCGGCCCTGAAGCGGTCCGTGTGGCCGATGATCCAGTTGGTCATGTAGCCTCCGTAGGACCCCCCGGTGACGGCCAGCCTCTCTTTGTCGACGAAGGGAACGTTTTCCGCTATCCAGTCGGTAAATGTCATGAGGTCATCGTAGTCCACGGTGCCGTATTTTCCCCGGATGTCGTCGAACCCGTTGCCCTTGCCGTCGCTTCCCCTGGGGTTGCAGAAGAAGACGGCATAGCCTTTTGACGTCCAGTACTGCATTTCATGGAAGAAGACGTCGCCGTAGGCGAATTTCGGCCCTCCGTGGATATTGAGAATCGATGGGTACTTTTTCCCGTCCTCGAAGTTCACCGGTTTCATGTACCATCCGTCGAGAGGTTCTCCCGTGCCGTTGTCCACCGTTACATGCTCCGGAACGGAGAGAAGGCATTCCTCAGCCACCCAGTCGTTGAAGCGGGTGAGCTGCCGCTCTTCCCTGCCGTCGGCAAGGTAAAGCTCCTGGAGCTGCAGTCCCTTCATGCCCACCACGGCGGCCCTGCCTCCGTTGATCCTCCAGTCGTCCACGGAGAAAAGCTCCGAGGTGAACTGTTCAATTTTTCCTGTTGAATCAACGGTGTGCAGGTGGGACCGGTAGTTGTCCGTGGAGACGAACCAGGCCCTCCCGGCTTCGGAGGAGAAGGCAAGGTTCAAGTCGGTCGAGCCGTAGCGGCAGTCGGAGCCGACCGAGTTCCTGAGTCCCCTGTCGAGCCCGGGGGTGATGCAGACGGTTTTCCCGTCGCCCACCAGGTGGAATTTCACGTTTTCGTTGATGCCGTATGCGGCGTAGTAGCTTCCGGTGACCAGGATCCGGCCGTCCAGCCATCCGGCCCACTTGCAGGAAAAGTCCGTTCCGGGGAGGATTTCCCTCACCGTGCCGTCCGGGAGTTCAATTTCGAGGAGAGCGCTGTACTGCCTCCTGACGTCCTTGAAGATGGGGCCCCAGACGAGGACCGATTTTCCGTCTTCCGAGAGCGTGTAGTTCTCGGCATCCAGAAGATCGGGGGTGAGCTGCTTTTCCGTTCCGTCAGGTCCGTAGCTGTAGAGCCGCTTTCTTTTCCGGCCCGTGAAGCCCTTGCCGTTGGAGCAGAAGGGAACCTGGTCGAAGAGCATCATGTCGGCGTCGTAGGGATTGTCGAAGGCCGGTTCGTCCACCCCGAGGGCGAGCAGGGAGCCGTCGGGCAGCGGCGAGAGGGAAGAGAGGACTCTCGGAACAGTGCGGAGATGCCTGGCTTCGCCGCCGGAGATGTCGATGAGGTAGAGGGCCGTTTCCGTCTTTTTCGCGTCGTTCCGGCCGCTTGAGAAGAGGATGGAACGTCCGCCGGGCATCCAGGCGAAGGCTTTTTCCCTGCCGGAGGCGGTCAGCTGCCGGAGGGAGTCCGAAACAAGATCGTACAGCCAGAGGTTGGAGAGATAGCCGTTGTTGTCGTAATCGGCCTGGTGGACGAAAAAGCAGATGGCATTGCCTTCGGGGGAGAATTCGGGCGCTGACAGAAAACGGTACCGCAGAAGGTCTGTGAGTTCAACTGGTCTTTTCAACTGTTCTTTCTCCTTTGGGATAATGTCGTCGGCACGGGGAGGAAATCAGCCCCCTCCTATGATGGGGAAGACGGCAACGGTGTCTCCTTCGGAGAGACGGGTTTCCGCTCCTCCGGTGTGGGCGATGTGCCGGCCGTTCACGAGCACGATCACCCTGTCGGAGATGGTGTCGCCGTCGAAGGCTTCGTCGCGGAACTCCCCGCCGTAACGGTCGGAAAGCTCAAGAAGGAGATCTCCCACGGTTCCGGAGCCTTCCGCGACGGTTTCTTTTTCCCGGGTGTAGTCCCGGATGGTGGCGAAAAACAATACTTTTATCATGGAAACATGATATCCGAAAAAGGGGCGTTTTTCCAGAGCGGCAAAAAAGCCCCTTCCCGGAATTCCGGGAAGGGGCTCCACTGAACGTTTCTTTTACTTCAGGGCAAGCTCCCTGAGTTTCGTGTCGGTGGGAAGGCCTTTGACGTCCCAGCCGCGGGCCTTGTAGTATTCCGGAAGCATCTCGGGAAGCCTGCTGACCATCCCCTTGGAGGGGCCGTCGGGAATGGGTTCCTTGAGCAGCCTGTCGGGAAGGGTGTCCGCATTTGTCGGATCGAGGCCTTCCCTGAGGTTGAACATCCGTTCGATGTTCCAGATGCGGTCTCCTGCCTGGAGCACTGCGGCGCCGTCAAAGTCGAGCCCGGTGGCCGCCTTGAGGAAGGCCGCATAATCGTCGGCGCCGAGGGCGAAGGAGGTGAAAAGGCACATGCCGGAGGCGTCGATGGCGGCGGTGAGGTTCTGGAAGATCATGACCCATGTGGGCTTTGTGCTGATGTCCACGGGATCGAGCTTCTCCGGCAGGCCGAGGACCTCGGGGGAGATGGTGTAGCCTCTCACGTGGCATCCGCCGCGGTTCGAGGTGGCGTAGTTCAGGCCGATTCCCTGAATGGCCCGTCCGTCATAGGCGGGCATTTCCTGCTTCTTGACGGTCATGGAGAACTCGGGGTGCCCGTACATCTCGCACAGCCTGTAGGAACCTTCGGCGAGCTTTCTGCCGAGGCCCTCAACGAGTCCCATCTTTTTCGTCCAGTATGTTATGGCTTCCTCGTTTCCGAAACGGAGTTCGGGGCCGCCCTCAAGCTCTTCCTTCCTGATGAAGCCCTTTTCGTAGAGTTCCATGGCCGCCGCGATGGTGACACCGGCGCTGATGGTGTCGAGGCCGTATTCGTTGCAGAGGTAGTTCGCCTCGATGATGGGTTCGAGCCGTTCCACGCCGCAGCAGACTCCGAAGGCGAAGATGGTCTCGTACTCGGGGCCTTCACCCTCCCGGTCACCGACCCTGGTGACCCGGCCGCAGCCGATGGGGCATCCGAAGCAGGAGTATCTCTTGGTGAGGAAGTCCTTGGCGAGGGTTTCGCCGGACTGGGTATCCGCCTCGGGGAAGTACGCTCCCTGCCAGTTGTTCTTGGGATACCCGCCGAGCTGGTTGATGATGTTCACCAGGACTGCCGTTCCGTAGGTGGGGAGTCCCTGGCTGGTGACGGGATTGGTCTTGAGCTTTTCCATGGCTCCCGCAAGAACGGCCTTCATCTCGTCCTGGTTTTCCACGTAGGGGCGGGCGCTCCCCTTGACCACGACCGCCTTGAGGTTTTTGGATCCCATGACGGCACCGACGCCGCTGCGGCCTGCTGCACGGTTCTTGTCGTTCATTATCGCCGCGAGTTTTGAAAGTCTTTCACCGGCGGGACCGATGCAGGTGACCTTCGCCTTGGAATCGCCCACATCATCGAGGAGGGCGTCGGTGGACGCATGGCTGTCCTTGCCCCAGACGGCGTCGGCGTTCCGGAGCTCCACCTTGTCGTCGTTGATCCAGAGATAGGTCGGTTTAGGGGCCTTGCCTTCCAGGATGACCATGAACCATCCCGCCCTGGCGAGCTCGGCTCCCCAGAATCCGCCGGAGTTGCTGCTGGCGATGCATCCCGTGAGGGGGCTCTTGGTGACGACCATGTACCGTCCCGCTGAAGGAGCGCCTTTGCCGGTCAGGGGGCCGTTGGCGAATATGAGCTTGTTCTGCGGGGAGAGGGGGTCAGTGCCGGCAGGCACTTCATCGTAGAGGACCTTCGTGGCGTAGCCGCGGCCGCCGATGAATTCCTTCATTGTTTTTTCGCAGAGACTCTCGATCCCGACGGTTCCGGTGGTGAGGTTGACGCGCAGTACTTTTCCGAACTTGTCCATATCTCTTCGCCTCCTTGGTTTTTGCATCCTTGGGTTGAACATGATCTGAAATAAAAAAAGGAGGACCACCGGCTTATCGCCGGGCGATCCTCCTTTGCAAATGCGGCAGGAATGGAAATCGCTTTCCAGACCCAATGCCTGCAGGTTCTCCTTGAGATTCTGCAGGTCGAAGGCATATTCATCTATGGGGAAACTTCTGCTCACCCATGATACTTTTTATACCAATTTGTGAAGTCTGTCAATTCTTTTGGGGAACCTTTCCTGTATAATTCCGGAAACGGAGGTGAATATCGGTGAGCTGGTTTGATTCTGTGGTGTATTCTGCCGAGGCGGTGGGCCCCTGGAAAATGGTTTCCTTCCTCGAACTCAGGAGGGCTGCGGCCATGGAAGGCCTGTCCCCCGCAGAAGCGGAAATATATTGCCTGGAAAATGGATACGTCCCGTCGAGGTACATCCGGAGCATGGGAACTCTCGGTCCCGGCGGTCAGCTCCGCCTTCTCTCGTCCTGCGCGGCGGTCATCGGCTGCGGCGGCCTCGGGGGGCTCGTGGGGGACCTTTTGGCCCGTGCCGGGGTCGGCCGGCTTGTGTTAGTGGACGGCGATGTATTCGATGAAACGAACCTGAACCGGCAGCTCCTGGCGACGGAGAGACTGCTCGGGAAGTCAAAGGCGAAGACGGCGGCCGCGCGGGCCATGGAGATCAATGGATCGGTGGATGCCGAAGGGAGGCAGTGCCGGTTCGATTCCTTTACTGCCGACGGGATTCTCGAGGGGGTGGATATCGTGGTGGATTGCCTCGACAGCCTCTCGTCCCGGAGAACCCTCTTTTCGGAGTGTGCCGTCCGGGGAATTCCCCTGGTGTCCGGAGCCATCGCGGGTTTCTGGGGACAGGTGGGCGTGGTGCTTCCGGGAGACGAGACCCTCACCGGCTACCTTGCCGGCGAGTCTGATACGGGAGTGGAGGCCGAAACAGGGAACCCGCCGTTTACGCCTGCCCTCGTGGCCGCCCTGCAATGCGCCCAGGCGGTGAAGCTCCTCACGGGGAAGGGGACGGTGCTCACGGAACAGCTCCTGTGGATCGACCTCGCCGACGACGAATTCACCCGGCTCAGGCTTCGCTGAAAGGAGGACGGCCGGAGGAGAATCCCTTGACCTTCAGGCGGGCAGCCATTCTTTCCGCAATTCGGCCATCAGAAGGCTGATCTCCGAGATGAGGGCATAGAGCAGGGAAGGAAGGCCTTCGAGGGAGCCGCCTTTTGCCGCTTCCTCCATGGCTTGTGCGAGCCCGGCGGCTTTTTTCGCCCCGAAAAAGACGAGATTGCCCTTTAACCTGTGGGCATGGGATGCCAGAAGAAGCCGGTCACCGTGAGCGACAGCCCGCTTCATTTCTGCCATGAGGGGAGGGACCGTCTGCAGGAAAATTCCCGCGGCTTCCGCCGCCGCCTCCCGGTTCCCCCCCGTGGCCGCGAGCAGAGGGTTTTCCCCCGCAATTTCCTCTGGAACATGGAATTTTTTGTGGGGGAGAAAGGGGGACAATATTCCGGCCATCTCTCCGGGGGATGACGATTTCGGCAGAAAACCGTCCATCCCCGCTTCAATGCATCTTTTCCTGTCCTCCTCTTCCCGGGAGGCTGATACGGCCAGAACGGGAATTCTCCCTGCCGTTCCCTTTTCCCTGCGGCGAAGGGCCCGGGTTGCTTCAAGACCATCCATTACAGGCATCTGGATGTCCATGAGGATGAGGTCGAACCTGTGTTTTTCAGCAAGGGCGAGGACCTCCCGCCCGTCGGATGCCTTCATTACGGTGAAACCAAGGGCTTCAAGGTTGGACTCGATGATCCGGGCGCTGAGGGGATTGTCCTCCGCCAGGAGAACAGTGAACGGAACTTCTTCTTTTCCGGAGTCCTCTCCGGGGGAGGCATCGGAAAACGTCATGGCAAAGGATGAGACTTTTTTCCCGGCTTCCGCTGAAAAGAGGATTTCAATGCCCCCGGGAAGGTTCCGCCTGACCACGGCGTACAGGGAAATCTTCTCCCCTTCCGCTCCTGCTCCTGCGGTTTTTTTGATGGTTTCTTCCAGCATGTGCTCCAGCCCGGAAAAGTCTCCTTCAACGAGGAGCGGAACCGACGGGTCTATTTCCACCGTGACGGGGGGAGTTTTCCTGTCAGCCGAAGCCTTCCCCGCCGCTGACAGGCAGACCGAGCAAATGGAGAAGGGGGGACTCTTTTCCGGTACCCCTTCTGCGCTCCGGAAGCAGGAAAGGCTGCGGAGAAGGGAAAGGGCCCCTTCCGCCAGTTTCATTATGGAACCGGGCCGTCCGGCGGTACCCCCTGCAGCCTTTTCATTCCGGGCGTCCTCTCCGGCGAGAGTGAAAATGTCTTCAAGACACCGGCTGATTTCCTGCAACATCCGATCCTGGGCGAGGTGCGTTCCCACTGTGACCTTTTTTGAAGGGCGGCGGCGTTCAGTCATTTTTTGCCCATGGCTGTGTAGCGTTTGAGGGGCCGTCCGCTGGTCCGGTATTCGAAGCTGATTTCCGCACGATTTTTTTTAGCGAGGTATTCCAGATATCGCCGGGCCGTTGAGCGGGAGATGGAAAGCTTTTCTCCAATTTCGAGGGCCGTTGGGCTGCCGGATTCCCCGAGGATCCCCTCCACCAGAGCAAGAGTTTCCTTCTGGAATCCCTTGGGGAGGGTCTCGTCGTCCTCAGGCTGTCCTAAGGGCCTATGCCCGATTTCGAAGAAAGCGTCCACTTCTTCCTGGGTCGTTTCCTCCCTGACGTCCCGGAGGCGCATCCGGTGCTCCAGGTAGTTTTCGAGGGAAGCCCTGAATCTCTGGAGGGAATAGGGCTTGATCATGTAATCGAAGGCTCCGAGAGTCCGCGCCCGTGACACGAGATCGGTTTTTTTTCCTGCGGAAACAAGGATCACGTCGGATGTGTTCCCCCTGGACCTGAGTCTCTTGAGAGCTTCAAGACCGGAAAGGCGGGGCATGAAAATATCCATGACGATCAGGTCGGCGCTGTTTCGCTGAAAGAATTCAAGAAGCTCGTAGCCGTCACCGACTGTTCCGGCGACGGTGAAACCCGTCAACTGGCGTACCGCCTGAACGTGAAGACTGCACACCATAGGATCGTCCTCTGCGATGAGTACCCGCACGGGAAGCTGAACATCCACCACGCATCCTCCTCCTTCGATCTCATTATATTCCCTGAACCGCCGAGCGTAAACAATATGAACACAATGACCTGAATGCCCAATAGTCTTGGCTTTTTTTATAGTAGGGCCGAAAATACAACTACAAAACACGATCACTTCGTTCGGTTGATGAACTTCCCCACGCACGGGTCCCGCAAGGCGAACGGTCCGCCCCAGACCTTCGTTTTGCGGGGCCTCCTTTTTTTCTCCTCCCCTCCTTCCTAAATCCGCAGGCAGCGGGGAGCGTCACCGGTGCTCGCTTGGGCCGCCGGTGCAGATTGTCGTCCTTGACAACTGCACCTGAAACCGACATCCTTGTCGGTTTCTCGGCCCGGGCGCTGTGCCCGGCGACACTCCCTCTGCCAGGAGAACCTGCGGAATTAGGTCCTTTTTCCCGTATTGACAATCCTTCCGGCCGGAGTCACTATGAAGGCAAAACGAAGGAGGACGATAAAGAATGTTTTTTGCCCACTCCGTGGCTCCCTTCATTTTGTACGGATGCTCCGCCGTCCTGGTTCTGCTGGGGTTCAGAAGAATCCGCCTGGGAAGTACTCTCAAGGGTGTTATTGATATCGTGGGAGCAGGGGCCATTGCCATTATGGGATGGTCACTGGGCAACCCCTGACCCCGCTTTTTCCCTTTTCCCCCGCGTGCGGATTGCCCCCGAGGGGGGGCGGTTCAGCATTTCTGCCGTTTTTTTCCCCTCCGTTTGTGGTACACTTTTCCGGATTTGATGCTGTTTACTATGTTCACCATCCAGGGAGGAATTTCTATGAAAGCGTTTCGTACTCTGAGCTCCGCACTGCTCGTTCTGCTTCTTCTGGCCTTTGCCGCCGGCGCCGAAACGGCAAAGACCGACGACCCGGCCCCCGAGGTCAAGGCCCCCGCTGCCGAAGCAAAGGCTCCCGTCGATCCGGAGACCGTTCTGGCCCGGGTGGGGGAGACCGAAATCCGGATGAAGGATGTGAGGGAAATCCTGGGCAAGCTCGATCCCCAGAGAGCCTCCATGTACGACAATGAAATGGGACACAGGGCTATCCTTGAGGAAATGGTCAACATGGAGCTTTTCCTTCTCCTCGGAAAAGAACTTGAGGTGGAGAAAGACCCCGGTTTCGCCGAGATGCTGGAAAGCGTGAAAGAGGATATTATCCGCAGGTTTGCGGTCGACAGGGTGATGAAGGACGTGAAGGTCACTCCTGAAGATATCGCCGGGTACTATGAAAAGAACAGGGAGCATTTTGCTGTTCCCGAGAGCGTGAGAGCCTCCCACATTCTGGTGAGCGGCGACCAGGAGATGCAGAAGGTCATGGAAGACCTGAAAGCGGGAATGTCCTTCGAGGATGCGGCGAAGAAGCATTCCACCTGCGCGTCGAAGGAGCAGGGAGGCGACCTCGGATATTTCTCCAAGGGGGATATGGTGAAGGAATTCAATGATGCCGTATTCGCCATGAAGGTCGGAGAGGTCACGGCAGAACCGGTGAAAACCAAGTTCGGCCTTCACCTGATCAAGCTTGTCGAGAAGAAGGAAGCCTCGGTCCGGCCTCTGGACGAGGTGAAGGAAGAGCTCAGGGAAGCCCTTGAAAACGACAAAAAGGCAAAGGTCTACCAGGACGAGCTTTCCAGGCTGAGAGAGAAGTACAAGGTTGAGATCGTCGGAGAGAAAAAGGAAGAAAAGAAAGAGGAAGAAAAAGCGGGAGAAGCCGGAAAGTAGGTATTCCTCCGGCTGAGGTAAAGAGAAAGGGGGAGGGCCCGGTCCCGGGCCTTCCCCCTTTCTCTTTCGGTCTCAGGGCAGCCTGTCCCGGAAAGCGAACCTGTTTTTGCCCTGGTCCTTGGCGGTGTACATTGCGACATCAGCGTGTTTCATAAGGTCCTGGACCGTGGTTCCGTCATCGGGGAACAGGCTGATTCCGATGCTGGCGGTCACGGAAATCTCCTTCCCCTGGAGGAGCGTTTTTTTCGCCACCCTCCGGAGGATCCGTTCCGCGAGGCCGGCCACGGACTCCCGGGAAGGCGGGGACGGCACGACGATGGTGAATTCATCCCCTCCCATGCGGGCCACCGTATCGCCTTCCCTTACCTCCAGCGTCAGCCTCCGGGCGATTTTCTGCAGCAGCCGGTCCCCCACGTCGTGGCCGAGGGTGTCATTGACGCCCTTGAATCCGTCCAGGTCCATGAAAAGCACGGCCACGGGCTCATTTCTGTCGAGGGTCTCCTGGAGGCGGGTGGAGAAGAGATCCCTGTTCGCGAGCCCGGTCAGGGCGTCGTGGTACGCCCTGTACCTCACTTCGGCTTCCATGCGCCGCCGTTCCTCTATCTCCTTCCGCAGCTCCTCGTTTGCCGTTTCCAGTTCCCTGGTCCGGATCTCGACTTCCCGTTCGAGGTTATCCCGGTAGATGGAGAGTTCCTCTTTCGATATTTCGAGATGGTGCACTTTTTCCTGGAGGTTCATGTTCAGTTCGTCGATCCTTGCCCTGAGAAGAAGATTGTCCGCCAGCCCCGCTGCAGTGGTGAGGACGATGGATAGAAAGTCCGGGAAGGATGGCTCGTAGTTTGTGTCCTCGGCGTTGTTTCCGAGTACGGCGAGAAACAGCCCGAGGATTTTCGAAGGGGACGACAGGGAATGGAGGAAAAGTTTTCCCTGTCCATCGGACCGGGAGACAAGAATGGGTCTTTTTCTTCTGAGAGTCCAGGCCACCGTCCGGTCCTCGATAAGGGGAACAAGCTCCCGCTCCAGGATTTTCTCTTCCCCCGGAGGATCGGAGAAAGCGGGGTAGAGCGCTCCGTCCTCTTCTCCCGCCAGAAAAAAGGCCAGCGGACCGAACCGTTCCATGGACCGCAGTTTTGATGCCGTCTCCCGGAAGATTTCCTGGAGGGAATCGAGTCCCGTGAGCGACGCCGTGAAAGCGTTGAGGTCAAGGGCCGTCTCAAAGGCGCGGAGGGCCGCCTGCCTTTCCAGTGAAAGAAAGGATACCCGTTCTTCAAGAAGCATAATCGTCCGGTCTTTATCCATTGTGCATCATCACACCTCTCGGGGGTGAGTGTCTGTCTCAGGTTGAAAAAAACGGTTCCATTATACGATGGCGCAATCCTTTCCGTACCGGAACCCTTTTTCTTTTTTCGCTCTATGGTAGGATAATATGGATGTTTTGCAAGGAGGTTTTTCAATGAAGACAACATTTTGTTCCGGACGGATTTCATGGATCCGGTAGGGCTCATTCTCATTTTCTGCGCCAGGATAGTGGATGTGAGCTGCGGCACGGTCCGGATCCTGTTTCTTGTCAGGGGGAAGAGAGCCCTCGCTGCCGCCATCGGTTTCGTGGAAGTGATGGTGTACCTTACGGCCCTTGGGCATATCCTGGGGGGCGGAAGGGAAATGAATCTTCTCCAGATGGTGGTCTACTGCGCGGGGTTCTCGTCGGGCAATTTTATCGGGTCCCTTCTGGAGGAACGTCTCCTGAACGCCTACGTGCTCCTTGAACTGATCATGGACAGGAATCCGGAGACGCAGGAAATGATAGACAACATCCGGCAGGACGGCTATGGGGCCACGGTGCTGTACGGCCGGGGCAGGAGCGGCGTGAGGACGATCATCAAGATAATCTGCAGGCGGAGCGACATCCCCGTCATAACGGCCCACACGAAAAACAGGGGTTTCATCTGCATTACCGATGTCAAGGGATGTACGGGCGGATATTTTCGGCTGCAGCGGAAGTGATTTCATGGAGCATTTTTGGAAGGAAGGGGTAAACCCCGATGAGCGAGAGTTTCGATAAGCCCCTCGGCAATGAAGGAACCGATTCAGTCAATTTTATGATCCAGAAGACAATCAGGCTGGAGAAAGAAGCCGCACGGTGGAAACGGGAGGAGACTGCTCTCCGGGATATGGAGCGCCGGTACCTCGCTCTTTCGGAAAACCCGGTTTTCCTTCTGGCGATTCTCTCGGGGGGAAGGGTGACGTACCTCAACGGGAGGGCAGAAGCGTTCTTCGGCTTCCCTCTCCGGGAGCGGCCAAGATTTCTCCTGACGGACTACGTGGCGCCGGGGTATTGCGTCGAGGTTGAAAAATTGCTGGAGCAGGCCGGCGGGGATGAACTCTGGGAAAGACGGTTTTCCTTTCCCGTGCTGACGGAAGGTGGGGCGGAACGGTGGCTCGACATGGCCGTCACTCCTGTAGAGTACCGGGGCGAACCCTCCATGCTCGCCGTGGGGTATGAAATCCCGGCTCCGGCGGAGAATGAGCCGGTGGCGGAAACGAAAATCCCGGCCGGATTCTCCTGTTCCGCCGATAATCTCCTGGCGGCCGTTACCGACAGGGACTGTATCCTCCAGTTCATGACCGAGGGCTTCAGGAGAGAGGCGGCTCCCATGTGGAACGCTCCTCCCGAAACGGGGCTGTCCATGCTGGAACTTCTTCCCGAAGGAGACAGGGGACTTCCCTTCCGGCTCGCCGTGGAAAAAGCGCTCTCCGGAGAAGGGGCCGAGATAGGCCAGGAGGCGGGGGACAGGTTTTTTTCCATCTCCTTCGCACCGGTTTTTTCTCCCGACGGACAGGTATCGGGCGTTTCCCTGGTGCTGTGCGAGAAGACGGGGCAGCGGGCCGCGGAGCGGAAAGTCCGGGCCGAGGAGGAAAAATTCCGCAGGCTGTTCTCCCTGGTGTCCGACCTTGGCATTATCGTAACCAGGGACGAAGGGCGGATCATCGAATGCAACCGGGCTTTTCATGAAAAAGTTTTTCCTTCCGGCGAAAGGGCTGAAGGAAAAACCCTTGAGGAATTGGGACTTCTCCCTTACGGGGCACTGAAAAACACCCTGTATTCAGGAATCGGGGAAAAGGGTTCCGTCCGGGAGTTGAAGCAGTCCATCACGCTTCCCTCCGGCGAAGACCTGCCCGTCCTTCTTTCCGCTATTCCCCTCGAGCGCGGGGGCAGGCAGGTCCTTCTCCTGTCCCTTCGGGAGACGGTCGTTCCGCCAGCCCGGGCTCCGTCGGCCGAAGCCGCCCCGGATCCGTCCGGGGAGAAGGCTCCTCAGGAGAGGAGCAGGGGTATCGACGAGCTCCTCGGTATACCCGACAGGGAGGGGTTCGGCAGGCTTTTGTCCACCGAGATGGAGAGGGCCGGCAGATACCGGGGAAGCCTTTCCGTCATCCTGATGGATATCGACGGTTTCAGGGAACTGATGGAGCAGGCGGGGGAAGATGGGGGAAAAAAGTTCCTCAGGGACTTCTTCACTGCTGTCAAAAGCCGAATCCGCCCGACTGATTTCCTCGCCCGTCTCGGCGGCGGAGAATTCGCCGTCCTGACGCCTATGAGCGGCTACCTTGCCCACCAGATGGCTGACAAGATTCGGGACATGGTCTGTCATTCCCATTTCTTCCCGGGGCGCGGGGTCTTCTGCAGCTTCGGAGTGTGTGAATACCGCAGGGAAATGTCCAATGACGAATTTTTGAAACGGGCGGGAATCGCCCTGAGGGAAGCGAAGAGGGCGGGAGGCAACCGGGCCGTTCTCGCACCGCCCATCCCCTGAGGTGAGCGATATGGGACGGGTTCAGGTCATTGTCGAAGGAATGACGGCAAGCGGGAAGTCCACCGTGGTGAAGCTGCTGTCCGAGCGTCTCGGCCTGCAGGTTATGCCCGAGGAATTCCGGGACCAGTACGATCTTCTCCGGAGATTCCACCACGAGCGGCGGTGGGCGTTTCCCATGCAGCTGAATTTCCTGGTCACAAGGTTTGCCCAGTATCTCTGCGCCTCCGAGTCCGAGAACTACATTCTTGACAGGAGCGTCTTCGGCGACAAAATATACGCTTCGCTGTACTACCGGCTGGGATACTTCCGGGACAGCCAGTTCGGCACGTATCTCATGCTCTATGATTCACTGCTGAAGCACCTTGCCATGCCCCGGCTCATGATTGTGCTGTCCTGTCCCTTCGAAGAGATCATGCGCCGGATACGGGCCAGGGGCCGGGAGGACGAACTTGCCGCAGGGGAACCCTACTGGAAGTCCCTCTACGATGCCTATTCTTCCTTCCGGGAGTTCGTCCGCTCCGAGACGGGGCTGTCCAACGGCGGGCTTATGACCCTGGATCTCTCCGACCCGGCGTTTATCCATACTCCCTCGAGAGTCGAGAGCTTTGTGGCTGAAGTGAAAGAACGGCTGGGACCGGAAGGTCCGCCGCCCGGAAAGAAACGAAATGCAGAGGAGTGAGGATCGGCCGTGGCACTGAAAATCTGCGAGCATTGCACGAAGGCCTATCTTGACGGGGGAGAGCAAGAGAAGACGCCTCTCTGCCCTGAATGCGCGGAGTACCTGGAAGAGCTTTACAGGCAGGCATGGACCTGGCTTCGGGATCACTCTTCCGCCGACGGCAGGCTCAGGAAGGTAACCTCCGCCCGGCTTGCAGAGGAACTCGGCGTGGATGTGAGAAGCATTGAAGTCCTGGTGAAGATGGACCGCATCCAGACATCAGCCTCTTCGGCAAAAAAGGTATCCGGAAAAGATCTGGAGACACTGAAAGCGCTGAAGCGGGGCCTGTCCGGCAGCGGCAGGCAGCGGAGAGAGCGCCGCTAGCGGCGGTGAAATCCGCATACGACCAGACGGGGAGGGAACAATCGCGCCCTTTGGGGTGCGGACTACTCATGATATATGACGCCATTATCGTCGGATCCGGCCCTGCCGGAGTTTTCGCCGCCATGGAGCTTGTGCGGCACGGAAAAAAAGTCCTGATCGTGGACAAAGGACGGGTAATCCGGGAGCGGAAGTGCCCCATCGTTGAGGGGAAGAGCAAGACCTGCCTCAACTGCGAATCCTGCAGCATCGTGTCGGGCTGGGGCGGCGCCGGCGCTGCGTCGGACGGAAAGCTGACCCTGACCACGGGATTCGGCGGCAACCTCGAGGAAAACATCGGCGAGGAGGCTCTTCTCG
>VSSQ01000717.1_pt1 | contig 17292 bp, 19 predicted proteins | sample 4763081 | NCBI WGS metagenome assembly VSSQ01 (sample SAMN12137344, study PRJNA551015) | bioreactor metagenome | isolation source: SDC9 anaerobic chlorinated ethene degrading culture | place: USA: Knoxville, Tennesee | collected 2015-01-01
GTCACAGGGTAAGTCCCGCTTCAAGTTTATTTGCGACAACGTGTCGCTGCACCGTCATGAAAGGCGGCATACCAGCGGAGGTTTTCCGGTGCGATTTTCATCTGCTCGGCAAATATATTGCGTTGTTGACGGAGGAGAGCTATCCATGCGGAGGCGTTATCGTATCCCAGCCGGGCCGCGTTCTCTCGCCGCATGGAAATGATGGGTGTCCAGATGTTTCCGGTATGCTCCGCCACTCTTTCGGCTACCTGAGACAGCGCCAGCGGCCCATCCTCATCTGTAAACAGGCCGTGGCCGCCCAGCTTTTCGGCCCGGGGACGGGTGGCAATGTAGTTGACATAGACCTCTTGGTGTGTCAGCTGATCCAGGTTATGGTCAATGGCGGCGGTAATAAACGCCGATGCATTTTCGGGAGTCGGCTTATTTTTATAGTCCTCATATTCAAACAGGCTTTTGGAATCAGGGAAGCAGGTAAGTATATCCTCGATACGCTCTATTTGCTTTGAGGTAGCGGGTTGGTCCCGTTTGAACTGTGGGAGCTTTTCCACGCCTTCCCGCGTTCCTACATACTCGATTAGGTTCTTTACATGCTCCGGATTATTTTTGATGTAGCTGCATTTGAAGATAATCCTTGGCATGGTCAATCACCCTTCTGGAATTTTACGACATCCTCGAAGGTAACAGAGCCGACCGATTTTTTCACGTCATTTACGCATTTGCCCCGCAACCGATGCAAGGTGTTTTCATCTAAGTCCGCAGTGGTTGCGAGGATATTCATCATCATGGACATTTCAACCGCCAGCTTGAAGATCAGCCGTGCCATACGGTTTTCCGATGAGCTGACAATGCCCGACATAGCCGAGGTAATGGCGGTCGGCAGATACTTCATACCGTCTCCTGCGGAAATATATCCGCTGTAAAAATGGATCGCTTTTTCAATAAATTCACTGCGGCTTTTGCAGTTATTCTTTGCCAGGATCGCATCCATACCCTCTATGGTGCTGGGATAGAGCCAAAGCGGGATGCGGGTTTTGATTTCTTCAGTCATAGCAGATCCTCCTTATCCAAAAAGCTCCGGAACCACCTAACAGGTGTACCTCCGAAAGACCTTTGTTTTCTAGGGCAAGCGGCAGGTTTGAGAGGGTTTTGACCACCCAGGAGGTGACCAACACCCTATTTAGGTGTACCCGGCGGAACGTCCCCGACCCGCATTGCGGGGCGGTGTGAGGCGGCAGGTGGGCGCGAAGCGACCACCTGCCTTTAACCAGCATCGTTTTCGACCCCATGGTTCACCCCTAAAACCGGCAGTTGAAAGAGATCAATTTATGAGCCAATGCCCGGAGGATAGTTCCCCCGGCTCCTTCACAAAGCCCTGACATTGTGCATGGCTCTGCCTGCAGGTGTTACTGTGCCACCCCCGCCGCCTAAAGCCACACGGGGGCAAACAGGCGGCCACAGCGGGCTGTCTTTGGTGCAGCATAATCCAACCCGGAAGGCCTGCTTACTTGGGGTGCTACCTGGACGCCGATGGGGCACCTGCTGCTCCAATTGGTTTAAAAATCCATCGTAACCTATCACCCAGTACTGACATTTTTGACCGCAGGGGCGAACGGCAGATATAAAAAGGGTCCGCATAGTTCTCGCTGTGCTTCCTGTCTTTCCTTTATACTCTTTCACCAGTTACATCATCCTTCCCGATTTTCGATGCCCTGGCGGACTTCTTCCGGGACATGCTTTTCATACAGGGTCTGAAGCCGGCCAGTCAGCTCAGTCTGCAACTCTGCTTCATCCTTCAGACAGCGGCGGATGGCTTCAAGTTTCTCCTTGTCATACTGGATTAGGATGCTTGACACTTTCATAGCAATTTCACTCCTTTGCGGGTTCATCGGAAAGTGAGCCATCTTGGTGTATTTTCCTGTATGCACTTTTATCAGGGACGGGAAAGTGAGCCAACATGGTCACAATTCCTCCAGCGCATGAATAAGGCTGCCGGGGAGGTCGGACAGCTGAACATCCCTGTCTGTTTCTTCCGTTAGTCTATTGGATAGCGGCAGCTTGATATGGCGCAGCTCGTCCCTGACCGCCTGTCGGATGGTCTGCTCCAGACCTTCCTTCTGACTTGCCGCCAGAATACAAGTAACCACAAATTCCGTACGCCGCCGGCTGGCCTGACCCGCCAACAGGGCCTCAGCTTCCCGATGCATTGGGTTATCCAGATCAAAGGATAGATAGTAGCGTTTTCTCCTGGACATAGGCTCACCCCATCAGGAGCTTGTAGCCGTCGGCATTGGCAAACCGGTCCAGCACAGCCACTGTATTGAGATCATCTCTGTACAGCATGGGCTTCAGGAGTTCAGCGCCGCCGCCCGCGAACACCGTGGGGAGCCGCAAATCCAGCCCGCGTTCCCGTAGAGCGTTAAGCAGTTCCTTGCAGTAGGCTGCCACGGCCTGCTCCACCACTGCCCCGATCAGCTTGCTGTCAGCATGCTGGCTCTCCCCACGGATGGCATCGGTGATGAGTTCGTCCGACAGGATGATGCCACTGCGCTGAAGGGTATCCTGAATCCGGCTGTACAGGGTGATGGTGCCCATACGCAGGCTGGCGCAGCTGGACCGGTCCAGCCGGAAGTCATGGAGGGTAAGAATATCCACCGTATACCCGCCGATGTCCACCAGCGTAATGCTGCGGTAATTTTTCAGCTGGGAGTAATACCGGCACAGCGCCGCATGGCCCTGGGCGAACACCCTGCACTCTGCAATCCGGCAACGGTAAAATTCTCCCTCGAACCGGAACGATAGGTTATCCCGAAGAAAATAGCGCCGGAAGGCATCCTTCTGCATGCCGTAGCTGTCAATAGGCAGCCCAACGCCAAGGGTGATTTCCCCATAAGTCACTCCGGCTTTTTTCATAGCATCCGCGATAGCCGGCAGAGTCAGAATAAACGCATCCTCTTCTTTGGTCTTATCCTGCTGGAAACGCATGCGCCGTTCCCCAACAGCGTAATATTTGCCCTGGAAATAAACCTGCATCTCCGGTGTGACGAATTCCTTGTCACTTATCGCGAAACCGGAGGCATAGAGCATCCCCTCCGAGGATTTGGTGTTATAGTTTCCATTGTCCACGCCAAGCTTGATCATGAGCAGACCCTCCTTCTTTCTTTTCTGGGGTTACATGCTCATGGTCATGCCCGGAGTTTCTTCTTCACCCGGACCTTCCATTCCGACCTGAACCTCCGTAGCGTTAGGTGTTGAGGAGATGGTTTGTTCCCGCTGACGGCGGCTCTGACGCGCCGGGCGTCCCCTGCCGGCAGGAGTCTGTCCTGCTTCCTGGGTTGGCTGCTGCACCGCGGGCTGCTCCATATGGCTCTCCACATACTCTCTTACCTGAGCGGGAACCATCTTTTCATAGGCCTTATCGAGGTACTCCTGCAGGTCCTGCTCAGGGGTTTGCTGCTTCTTTTCCATAAAAAAACGGAGAGCATTCAGCTTCTCCGTGGGGAAAGTAAGTTTCAATTCCGTCATACTCATAGGTTTTTCCTCCTTCAAATTTTAGGGTCGTGTCGGGAGCGTCCGGCTCCTGGCTGACCCAAATATTTCATCCTCTTTTTCATGGGTATAAAAAAGGGCATAAAAAAAGCGATCCTTTTACAGATCGCTTTAAGCATTATGTTAACGTATAAAAATCAGGCGTCCATTAATTCATCTCGATGGGCCTGGCGCCCGATTCAATCCTCCATGCCTGTATCAGTTCAAGCATTTCCCTTCGGAGCTGTTCAAAATCTAGTTCTCTTTCTTCCGTAAGTTTGGATACCTTGTATTTACGGAGAAGATAATATATTTCGTCGGAGGTCACTCCCGCACCCGCCAAGCTGAAAATCAGGGTAACAACCTTGCTCTGGTAAAGATCAGGCACCAAGCCTTGGTCTGTCCATTTGTATCCATAGGGAGCGACCCGTTCCGGTTTTATGTTGTGGAAGATCATTGGCTTCATCTCCAAGCTTCTCTTTAGTTAGCATTACTATATAACATCAAAAACAAGAAAGCTACCGGAATTGCCCAAGATTTTTATCTAGTGCCAAGTTCAAAGAGCTGGCGACTTTAAGGCAGGTAATTCCTCGGATTCTCCTTGATGCCGTTCACGATGACTTCAAAGTGCAGGTGATTTCCGGTGCTTCGTCCGGTGGAACCTACCTTGGCAACAACATCCCCGACGTTCACGGCCTGCCCTTCGACCACAAGAATTTGAGAGCAATGACCGTATAGAGTTACCATCCCGCCGCCGTGAGCAATGGTCAGGTAATAACCATATCCGCGGCTGTCATAGCTCACCTTTTCTACAGTACCTCCTTGAGCCGCCCGGATGGCTGTACCCTTGGCAGCGCCGAGGTCAAGGCCGGTATGCCCCGACCATGATCCGGTAAATGGGTCTATCCTGCCGCCGAATTCCGAGGTGACCATGGACCGCCAGCCGCTTCCCAGTGGAGAGATGAATTCACCGGCGGATGCTGTTTTGCCGGTGCCGTACAGCGCACGGTCATAGATTTCCGCAGCATTGGCCTGATCCTCAGAAGAGATCCCCCTGCCGAGAGTCCTCTCAAGGTTAGCGTAGATTTCCAGCAGGCTTTCTAGCGGAACAGCCACAATACAGGACTCCACGGTTTCACCGCCATCCTGGCCCGTTCCACTTCGGGTGCGTTCTTCATACCGCACAAAACAGTCGGCGAATGCCCGGTAATCCATGCCGTGCAGCGAGCCGGTGCCGAAAAACAGAGCATAAAAAATGGCCTTGACCTGGGTAAGGTCAAGACTGCCTTCCTCGCTCACGAGTGTCATTTCGGAAATAGCGGCATCCAATTCGGTAAAAGCTTCCCGCATCTCTTCGATGCACCGGCGGAAGTCCTCCGGTACTTTCCCGTTAATTACACCGCTATGAAAAACCTGCTGAACTGCCGTATTGTTGTGGCCAGCCGTGCCGGAGAGAAGGCTGGTAATCATCACGATGATGAGGATAAAAGGAGTCAGGATGGCTGCGATGACCACACTGATGGTCTTCCAGCTCCGCTCATCCCTGGCGGCACCGATGGCGGTTTTGACTGCCAGAGCGAGTGCTGCAGGATCTGCCAAGGATCATCACCCCCATTTCGGACCGAACATTGTGCCCTGCTCCGGTTCTGCTTTCTGTTGCTCCTGTGCCAGCTGGACAGATCTTTCCACGGCGCGCTCCAACAGATCGGTGTCAAAGCCCGCAGCATGGTAGCCCTCCATAATAGCATTAAGGTAGTAATCCGAGGGTGAACCGTAAGGGCGGACTTCGTTCATAACATAGACCATGGCCGAAAGCGTTCCGCCTTTCAGTTCAAGATTCAGGATTTCCTTGCGGTAAAGATGGGGATATCCCTCATAACGGTCGAGGGCCTGCAGGTCCCTTTCCTGCAGGGACCATACCAATACTGGAACCCTGGATCCTTTGAGCGGCTCCACCGTTGCGATGGATCTCTCGCGCCCTCCTCGGAACAGCAGTTCGTAATCCTTGATTTCACTCGCCCCAATGACCTTGGCTGTGGGACAGCGGGATGCCATATGTGGTAGATTGAGATTGCTGCCATAGGCAATACAAAGGGTTTCAGATTTCATTTCTTGTCCATTCCTCCTTGCTACATTGACAGGGAAAAGCCGGGGCTTTCATCCACCACCCCGGCTAGATCCTGTGCATTTTCAGTTGCCTGCTCCTGCTGGGCCGCTGTTGTTTGTGCCGCTTCAGCCAGCTCCCTCTCTTTCCTCTCTTTTAGTCTTTGCTTCTGCTGTTCAGCTTGGGCCGGGTCCTTCCAGGCGATACAGCCGTCCAGATGTTCCAGCAGATGAAGTCTTGCGGTTTTGAATTCATCCCCGATCAGCCCCAGCCGCAGGAGCCAGGTACGGAAAGTATATTTTTCGTTGGTGCTTCGGGTTTTCTGGCGGCTGGCGCAGCGCTGGTTGAGAGCCTGAGCCGAAATAGCCAGACAAAGCTGGATATACGCTTTGATCTTGCCTGCGTGGGTGGTGGAGTTAAAAAGCCGGAATTCAATAGTACCTTTCTGGAACACGCTGTGCAGATTCAGACAATGATATCGGCTGTCGTGGTAGTGCTCCCGGCGGCCGTCATTGCCCTGGTACCAGATACGGCTGACCTCGTCCAGGGTCCGGGGCTTTTTCCGGTTCAGTTCTTCCAGAAAGCTCTGCTCCACCTTCCTGCAATACTGCCGCTCTCTTGCCACCTCCACCTGCATGGCTTTGTAGATCAGATCCTCTTTGGAGGCCATGATATTGGTGATATTGCGCAGGGTGCTGGCATTGTGAGGTAAGGCATCCAAATGAATATGGATGCCGCAGGATTTGTTAACCCGCATTCCGGCGCCCCTTAGCCTACGCACAAGCTCCTGGATAGTCTGGATATCCTCGTAACGGCAGATGGGGCTTACCAACTCTACGCGGTAGGTCCGGTCAGCTTGTATTACCTGCCGCCCTTCTCTTCTTTCTGGGGCTATACTGCCGTCACTCACAACCTTCCAGCGCCGGTTTTTGTCATCCAGTACGGAGTATACATCGTGTCCGCTGCTATAGTTGACTGGCCGTCCGAAGTAATTCGACAGTACATCTGCGGCACGCTGGCGGGACAGACCTGTCATTTCGATCTCTATGCCAAAGCGCTGCTCCTTCATGTCCATGATTGATCACCCCCTTTCCGATCGGAAATTGCTTGTCAGATTTTTATCGTCCGCCCGCATTTCCGAAAAGAGCCGCCTTGTGTTCCGGAGCCTGAACCCTGAGATTATAGCGCTCATTACCACATTTGTAGAGGCAAACACCCCGTTGGGGATAGCGGATAAGATTGTATTCGCTTGGTTCCAGCTGAAGGGTATCGGTATAGAATTTAGCATCAATCGTACCCGCATTGAACAGAAACTGGTGGGTTGGAATAGAGAACAGCGGCTTAGTGTACTCTCTGATGCCTTCGACATTGAAATCTTCAAGGTTCTGGGAGGAGAGGATTACAGCGCTGTCTTTCTTTCTGACCCGCTTCATAAAGTTGCGGACGTATTCCACCGCGGTTAGGTTGGAAAGGAACAGGTAGAATTCATCGATGGAAGCGGCTGTGTTACCGGTAGTCAGAAGCTCGTTGCTCATGTAGGACAGGATGTTGAACAGCATGGCGTTTCTCAGATTTTTGCTGCTCTGCAAAAGCCCTTTGACGCCGAAGGTTATGAACTCGCTGTTTGTGATGTTGGTATGCCCATTAAAGAATTTAGACTCCGCTCCCTTGCACAGGGAGTGAAGTCCAAGACAAATTTCCCGCAGGATATCTGCGGTATAGAGTTGGCGGTGACTTTCATCGAAGGTTTTGTATTCTTCTTCGATTAGTTCATACAAGTCCGACAAGATGGGATAATCTACGGATTTGAGACGATCGAAATTACTGTGATCGGTGATGCCCCACTTGTGGTAGAGCTTGCCCAGCATAATCTCGATGGTGTCGATCTCACGGTCACTGAAATCCTTGTAGGCTCTGAAGAAATCCTTGAGAAAACTGATGTGCTGGCTGAGCTTGGAGGCCTGGCGGAAGGCTTGTGGTGCTTCCGTATCCTTAGGGTCGCCGGATTCATCCCAGGTCTTGGGTTCCAGCACATTGATGATGAATTCGCCACTCATCAGATCGATAAAGCAGCCGCCTAGATTCAGGGTCAGCTCCTCAAACTCCATTTCACTATCCAGGCTGATCACATGCATGCCGGATTCCCTGAGATTACATAAAATGAGCTTAAGCAGATGAGATTTACCCTGGCCGGAATTCCCGAGAATCAGAATGTTGGCGTTGGTCTTGTCATCGTCACGCCGGTTGAAATCCACCAGAATATTGCTGCCGAATTTATCTCTCCCCAGATAGAAGCCGTTGGGATCGGTCTTACCGCTGTAGTTAAAGGGATAGAGATTGGCGACGGAGCTGGCGGGCAGCACCCGTTCAAACTGTTCCCCGAACACATTCCAGCCGGAAGGCATGACTGAGAGAAAGCCCTGCTGCTGGCGGAGCAGAAGCCGGTCTACATTGAGTTTGCTCCGCACCAGTTCGGTCAGCACCTCGGTCTGGAGAAGTTTCAATTGGTCGGGATCATGGGCGGACAACTCGATATAGACCGCAGCGTGAAGGAGCGGTTCCTTACTTCGGTGCATCTGGGCCACGATGGTGGTGACGTCCTGAAGATTGGATTCAGCCGTCACCGTTTGTTGCAGATCCTGGGTGCTGCTTCTTTGCATGCGATTTTTATTGGCGGCATTGCTGATAATTTTTCGCTCCTCAACAGGGGTCACATGGCGGGTGTAAATATGCAGGGTGACACCATCTTTTTCCCCAAGGTAGCGGAGAATCGCCTGTTCTTCGGTGGCAGTCGGATATTCACGCAAGGCCCACACACTCCGGAAGGTGCTTCCGCAGATGAAGTAGTCTGTGAAGAACTTGATCACGGACGGGGCTATCATGTCGAGGAATTCTTGGATACGAGCATCTTCTTGTGCTGAAAACTGTGGTTTGGTTTTTCTTGCCATAGAAATTTTTCCTTTCTGAATTTGTTTTTAGACAAATAGAGTAGGGAAACCACTTTCATGGCTCCCCCCTCATCAAACCGCACGTGCCCTACTAAGGCATACGGCTTACCAATTGTGCTTAGTTGTTGGTTTAGGTGTATGACGCAATGCGCCAAGCATAGTTCATTTTGCGAACACGGTCAGGAGTGTAATACTCTTGACCTTTTTCTCTTGCCCGTTGGACTGCTCTAGCTTGTTTCTCTTTAGCTTTACGGGTCATCTTTTGAATATACTGTTCAATGGTATACCCGAATTGCTTGCTGTAATACAGCCAGTGTGCTGGTACTAATCCGATACGAGTAAAGAATTCGTTATTCCATTTAACCTTCATGGCGTGACCTTTTCTCTGGTTTGGATGGTGATGCACCATTGCCACCCTTAGTCTTTGGCGTGTGTAGGAATCTATCGCTTGGAGTTCTCTTCCGTAGCAGTTGAGAAAACAACGACTCTTTTGCCCATGCTTCTCATTCTCTTTGATCGCTTTATAGACATTAAGGAAGAAATTGACTTTACCTCGGATGACTGGATTGACCCGTTCTAGCCACATTTTGTGGCTGAGTGTTAAGGTTTTCCTTGTTCTATCCTTAATCTTCTGTTTAAAGTCCTTTAGGTTAGCCTCCGTTGGTTTCACCAGAAAGTAGGCTTTCCCATCTTTCTTGCGATTCCTCCAGTGTTCAAAGGTAAAACCAACAAAATTGAAGTCATCCTTATCGAAGTCTACAAAACGAGTCTTCTCTATAGAGACTTCTAATCCTAGTTCGTTGATTGTTTCTTTTGCTACTTTGGCTGCCTTTTCAATATCTTCCTTAGTCTTTGCGAATAAGAGAAAGTCATCGGCATAACGTACAAACCGTATCCCATGCTCTTCCAGAATCCAGTCCAATTCGTTAAGGTACAAATTTGCACAAAGTGGTGATATGACTCCGCCCTGTGGAGTGCCAGAATCGGTCGCGTGATACTTTCCTTCCTCCATGTAGCCTGCTTTAAGCCATGACCATATCATATCTAAAACTGTTCCATCCGCTATATACTTCGTCAACACCTTCATCAATTTCTTATGGGGGATGTTGTCAAAGAAGCCTTTAATATCACAGTCATAGATGTGGTTGTACCCTGTCTCGATATTCCAAAGGATAATCTGCATCACTCTTTGTATTCCGAGATTGGGTCGGTATCCACAGGACCACTTATGGAAGATATGTTCTTCACATTTCGGGCTAATGACATTAACCACAGCTTGCTGTACAATTCTGTCCTCAATATTGGGAATACCCAATGGTCGCAGTTTTCCATTCTTTTTAGGAATGTATTGTCTTCGTACTGGGGAAGGTTTGTAGGTTTTGGTTCTAAGCTTGTTGAGCAGGTCTGCTAATTTCTCTTTCTCATGCTTCTCGAAACTCTCGATGGTTTCCCCATCGATTCCGCCAGCACCATCTTTTCCTTTAACTTTTTGCCATGCTTCATTGAGTTTTCGGTCAAATAGAATTTGTCCATAGATACTATGCCATTTGAGTTTAAGTTCCTTATTCAACGTCTTATTCCTTACCTTTCCCGTATCCTTTCGGGTCGTTTTTACCGAAGTAACGTTACCGTTTTCATGACACATGAGTCCAGCAGGAGCCACAAAGGTCGGTCTCCTTCCGTTCAGCTACCGTTTGGTCAATAGCTTACTTCCGTACTATGAGTCCGTCTGACTTCTCCTTCCGTGACAGCAACTTCAGCATAACCTTATATGCCATCACCCTTCTCAGGCATGGAGGAGATCTCACAGGGTCATCGCATCTTCCTTCTTGACATACCAAACACCATCACTCGATAAGCTACCTTCTACTCGGCTGGCTCATTTGAGTAGTGGTCATCTGTTTAGAGAGCTTCCCGTTATTTCCGCACGGTCGCTAACTTACCTTGCCGTTGTGTTTTACGCTTTCGCATTTCGGTCTGCCAAGCCACTTATGGGTCTCTCGACTTTCCACGTCTCCTTCAGACAGCACCTCACGATGTTGCCCTAGACTAAGCTTCCTGGTTCGCGCCAGCACTTCCAGGGGAGGACTTCCACCTCCGAGAACTTCAGTGTTTCAGAACTCTTGGCTCGTTCTTACCAAGGTAACGTGACCGCTGTTCTTAATCCACAAAGTTGCCTCAATGAACGAGGCGGTGCGACTGCCTGTCGCACAGAAAAAGCCGCCACACTTTGTGGCAGCCCAAGGAAAATTGGCTTACTTATATATAAAACTGAGGTATAATGAGACTAACAATGTAGTTTTTATTGAATAATCACATTCCCAATTATTTATATCTGCAAAGTTAAGATATTGGATTATTATCCTGTGAGGAGAGATGTCTGTGAAATTAGAAGATATTCAATATACAATTCCAGAAAAACCAATTGATGAGAAGGATTTCGATATTGAGAAATGGCGAATAGACAATCCAATGGATTATCTTAAAGCAATGTTTTTAATTAATACATCCACAAATAAAAGCGAAGTTTTTAAAACTATTTATAAAGTTACGCGTCTATACATACCAGACATATTGTTCAAATATTATTCATTAACAGATAATATTTCTTTAAATGAACAAAAACTCCGTACATTGGAACAAAAGAAAATTTTTATGTCTGACACAAGATATTTGAATGATCCGTTTGATAATAAAGCTTATTTTTATAAATCTGACGAGCTAAAAAAATATGAAAGGTTGGCTGCCCATGATGGGAAGCTGATTGATGATTTTTCATCCCTTTCCAAAATATCGGCATTAACATCTAACCATGTAAACTCAATGCCAATGTGGGCACATTATGCAAACAACCATACAGGCTTTTGTGTTTCATATGATATGAAAAAGAATATGCCATTATCCAGTTGTACCTTTCCAGTTCAATATACTGACCAACGCATTGATATCACGAGCTTAATGGTTCAACAAGTGGAAAAAATGATTCGAGAAATTGAAATTCAATCGGCAAAAGGAAAAAAACAGATATTATTGGATGATTTATCATTAGTATTTGTGTCAACACTTTTTTGTAATATAAAACACCTTTCATGGAGTTATGAAAATGAATTCAGATGTACTACAGGGGCAACGGCAGAAGGAATGCCCTACCTGTCAGCAGTACCAAAAGAAATATATATTGGTATGAACTGCATGCCGACCTATGCAGACAGGATAATTAAAATTGCGAATACATTACAAATACCTGTATACAAAATGATTTTTGATGAATTGAGCTCAGATTTTAATTTAATTCCTAAAAGGCTTTGAAAAATGACAACACATATCCTCCATTTAAGACGTAGGCTGGGCTTTACTTCGATGATAAAAGCCCAGCCTATAGCATACCCCGGCTCAATCGTTCGGGATCATCCAGCGTTCCCCGTCAAAGTCCTCAAACCGTTCGGTGGTGACATTCTGTTCAAAATAGATGGCCAGCAGGCGTTTGATGTCCTCTTTGCCGGCGCGCTTGGTGGCAAACCCCTGATCCTGCAGCGTTTTTTCAATACGGCTTAGATAAGAAAGCACTTCGCTTTCTTTCTCATTGCGGAGCCGGATGACCACCAGAAATTCCCTTGCTGTCGCCATCTGGACTTGGATCCGGTCGAGGTGGTTCTGATCATGCTCCAGCAGCTTGCGGACAGCCGGATTATTCTCCTGGATCATGCGGTTTTTCAAAAATTGTTTGTTGCCCTCAAAGCTTTCTCGGCTGTTGAGGCACAGAAATTCCAGCTCCGCCATCCCCTTGAGCACCGTCATCAGGGCATAAATCCGTGCCGCTACGCTGGCTTCGGATAAAACGGAAATGTTCGTCGGTTTGATCATGAAATACACCAGCTCATCTCCCCTGAAGGTTGCCAGGCTGTGGTCGGTGACGGCCTTGGTATTGATAAGCTGGCGGGTATGCTGCTTCTGCTTCCCCCTTTTCTTTTCTGCTATACTCATGGTTCGTCATACCCCCATTCATAGAGCTGCTGTTTAGTCAGGAAAAAAGCGCCGGCATAGCGGATAAAATCCAGGATACTGGTGTCATCAAAACGGATCGTCAAGAAAGCATAAAGGGCTGTGATAACAAGGGGTGGCAGAAACTTCAGCTGGGCCAGGGCAAACACAGAAAGTAGCAGACCGATGCCGATGATGCCGATATCTCGGAGCTGCCAGAGCCACAACACGGCCCTGGATTTCAGATTGTCGGGGTAGATGTAGGTGTACATTTGGATTCCTCCCATTCTTCTTTGGCCTGGCGCAAAAAATAAGCGATCCCCCGGAGGACATGCTCCACACAGGGAATCGCTACACTATTGCCCAGGGCTTTGTATCTTGCACTGTCCGAGGCGCTGGGGATATCCGTCCAATAGTCGGGGAATCCTTGGAGCCGTTCACACTCACGTGGAGTCAGTCGCCGGATCAGCTTGCCGATCCGGACAGGGTGCACATTATTGAGGGAATATCCTCCGTCCGTTTTGGACTGGAGTGTCCCGCACAGACCTCCGTTTTCCGTCCCGTTGCGGCAATCCAACCCGGCAATATCCGTCGCACACACAGGGTCCGTCGCCTCCTTGTGCTGCCGGGCACTTTGGGTGCTGGTCACCTGATTGGGCAGGTACTCGTCACTGCGCTGCTGGGAAAAGACGCAATGCCGGTTTGCGGCGTTTAAGGTATCGCTGGCATCAGGCTGGAAACCTATGCCGTTGCCGCCGTTATGATCCTGCCGGTCGATGGTATTTCCGGCAATGCAGTAAGTTTCCTCAGGCGGCGTATCTTTCCCGGAATCCCTAGGAAATACAGAAGGCTGCGATACCAGCGGCACGTTGTTGCCGCCGGTACCGTACCGCGCGGACATGGTTGGCGCCACTTCATGGGGCCCGGTATAGCGGGAGTCAATACCGTGATTTTCAAACAGCTCCGGCTCGCCGCCCAAGACAAGGGGTGGGTGTCCGTCCATCTGGGCCCGTAAAGTTGCCGTAATTTTTTCGGTCACATCCATGCGGTTGCCGCCCTGGTCGTTGAGGCAGAGGATGCTTGGCACCATGTTGGTGCCGCTTTCCGAAGCTTTCAGGGTTGGCGCACATTCTTCCTGATACCCGATGCCGCCGGCCTTCGCTCCCTGCCCTGCGGAAAAAGCGGCGATAAAAGTCTGCTGTTTCAAGCCGGGTTGGGCCTGAACCGCTCCGGCCACATCGTGCAAGTCCCGGACCTCGTCCCGCTGATTGCAGGCGAAAGCAACCGGGTACTGCCGCTTCCCCGATGTCAGGCTTTCTCTGTCTGTTCCTCTGTCACCGGCCGGATACCGGCTTGGATCTCCAGCGCCTGCCTGAGAACCGGGGGCAGCTCCTTGCCCCGTTTCTCCGCCCGGCGCAAAATCCCCAAGCAGGCGGTCTTGCTCAAATAGTATTTGGGGTGCGGTGCGGCCTCCAAAATCTGCGACAAGGAAGATACGCCTGCGCCTCTGGGGGACGGACCAGTATTGAGCATCGTAAACTCTCCAAGCAACAGAGAATTCATATCCCAATATGGCCCCAGCAGACTTCCATACCCCTCCCGGAGGTCGAGGTACAGATACGGTACTGTCAGCAATTCGGCAGGTTTCTTCAAGGACCGCCCGGAAGTCTTCCCCATCTGCACTGGAGAAGGCTCCGGGTACATTTTCCCAGACCATATACCGAGGTCGAACAGCGACATCTGCCCTGCCGCATGCTTTGTCATAGGCCCTCATCTCCTTTATGATGCGGATCTGTTCCATAAACAGCCCGGAGCGTTGGCCCTGAAGGCCGGCTCGCTTGCCGGCCACACTGAGATCCTGGCAGGGTGAACCCCCGCAGACAGCATCCACGGGTGGCAGTTCCCAACCCTTCAGCTGCATGATATCCCCCAGATGAATCATTTCGGGAAATCTGGTTTTGGTGACTGCAATGGGAAAAGGTTCGATTTCGCTGGCCCATAGGGGAATAAAGCCTTGGCGACTGCCTGCCAGAGGAAATCCTCCGATCCCGTCAAACAGGCTGCCGAGAGTCAAGGTAATGTTCAAGGCCGCGGTTCCAAACCGGTGGAAGATACTTCTGCCGGATCACAAGCTAAGGCGGCACTCCGGCGCACCTGGATACCGTGTTGTTTCATGGGGATCCCTCCTTGGATTTGGTGAGTGGAAATGTTTCGGATGGGGATGTCATCGAGGGAACAGATATACCGGCTTCTTTATTTAGCCGTCACCGTCCTGATAACCGTCCGGCTCATATTAACCGCGGCCTGGGCGGTGTAGGCGGCGCTCATGAAATTAGCTCTGGTGCTGGTATCCAGGCCAAAAGCCCCGGCGATGCGGGGGATTTCTCCAGCAGACAGCATCAGCCCCAGTCCCAGCAAGGCATGGTCCGTGACCACCATGAGTCCGGCTGTGAGAATAGTGGCCTGCAGAAAGGCTGTCAGACACAGACCGACGATCTGTTTGCACCAGGAAGTAAAGCCGTCAATGTACCCGCGGGGAACAGAAAACATATACAGGCTGCCCACAGCAATCTGGATCAACAGAATCCCTCCGCGTTTCAGATTGCTGAAAAAAATCTTGATGACTGCATAGCCCATCAGAATTAAAATAAACAGCATCATGACGGGACTGGTGACGGTTCCAATCCCGCCGAAAACACCGGCACTGCCCGCACTTTCCAGGCTTCCTGCTGAGGACAAATCACGGATGATGTTCACGGCGACGGTATCGATACCCGACCCAAAGCCGGTGATCCCGGCGGTCAGACTTCCCTGCAGGGAAATCGCCAGCTTATACAGCTCCACCGGCACAGTGGAAAACAAACCCACCGCCATAAAACCCTTCAAGGCATTGAGGGCAGCATCTTTGACGCTGCCCCGGCCGGACTGGTATTCGATGGCACACTCAAATGCCGAGACCACCAGCCCGATGACATAGAGCGTCCAAGCGAGATAAACGAAGAACAGGATGATGGACTGGACCCAGCTCATTTTAAAGAGGTCGGCGCCCATGTTGCCCATCTCGGCAAAGAAGTTGCCAAGGAAGCCGATGAGCTGTCCATAGATCCAGTCGAGGATCTGTTCCAGCACGACATCGGCCGCGAAGTCCCAGATAAACACGGTCCTTTCCTCCCTTTTTGTACATAAAAATAGGAGCCTGAATTCTGCAGGCTCCCGAATATTCGTATACAGCTACATGCCGAGAGTCAGGTGATACCGAGTAAAGGCTTTGGCAAGAAGCTGTAACATATGGTACGATATTGACAAACAGGAATTTGTCAGGGGATATGATGATGGATATTAAACGATTGGTCAATCAATTTCGAGATGCTATAGATGTAGCTAGGGATGCAGGTGAGTTTGATAAAGACTTTTCATTTTACAAATTCCCGCGTGGATGCTGTGGTGATGCTTGTGATTTGTTAGCTCAGTTTTTGTTGGAAAACGGTATCAGAACATATTATGTCTGTGGTATGTATAGGGATGGTTCCTTTGAAAACGTTCAGTCTCATGCATGGTTATTGACCGATAATCAGACTATTATAGATATCACTGGCGAGCAATTTAGAGATAATCCGAATTTCTTAAATTATGATAAATCAGTCTATGTTGGAGCAGAGGATGATTTTCATAGACTATTTGAAGTTGAAGGTAGGAATGTTCATGAAAATATTGGCTTAAAAGCCTTGAGTAGTATGTGCCAGCCGAGACTAAACGGGTTGTATCGGAAGATTATTAAATACATTTAGAAATGTTTAGGCTTTTTAAAGAAGGCGTAGGACCTAATAATTATTTTTGTTTAGAGACACTATCAATAAATTTCAATTTAGCGGGCGGGCTGACTCCTATTGCGTGGAGACAGCCTGCTCTTTTTTGCCTACATCCCAAGTATCTGCCAGAGTATCCTTGCATAAGGGTGGTGAACGGACTTTTTTCATAGTATCTGTGTCCTTTCCATTGTTCATATTTGTTTGATTGAAAGTTCCGATTTACTATGGTAAACTCACTTTATATATCTACCGTGTAAAACTTTTGTGAAACGGTAGCATGGGAAATTAACGCCCGGTGAGCAAGTTTATATAATGTGCGAGGTGGTGCAATAAATGTTTAATGAAATTTGTATCTATGAGGCAAAGATTGAAAAGCAAGAGGAAATTGAGCAACTTATGAAAGAGGTTGCCGCCTTTTATATGGAGCAAGATGGTGTTATTGAAGTTAGATATATCAAACGCACCCACCGCCAAACAGATTTTAATGCCGTTAAAGAAGGGGCATTGCCTGTTCGCCTCACACGCAATGTAGGCAAAGTCACTTATGTTTTACATTGGACTGTTAGAGATGAAGAAACTCACGCAAGGGTGTCAAAGTTAGGGTTAGAGCATTTTTACAAGCGGTGGAACAGATGCTTAACCACTATGCCAAAAATTATTTTGGGTGAAAACATTGTGTAAGGGTATGAGCACACCCTCTGTTAGTGTTTAACTTCACCTACACAATAAAATCTGACTTATCACGAAATTGAGCCGTTGCATCTAACTTGACGCGACGGCTCTTGCTTTGTCTACATGCCAAGAATAGTCCAGATATATAATGGACACGTCAGGGCAAACACCAGGCAGGCAAACAATATTGCCGGCGCGGATAGTGATAGGTAATCCCTTGATACAATCGCAGGATTTTCCCCCACTCCACACC
>VSSQ01000718.1_pt1 | contig 17272 bp, 15 predicted proteins | sample 4763081 | NCBI WGS metagenome assembly VSSQ01 (sample SAMN12137344, study PRJNA551015) | bioreactor metagenome | isolation source: SDC9 anaerobic chlorinated ethene degrading culture | place: USA: Knoxville, Tennesee | collected 2015-01-01
TTATAAAGTATATCATAAATAGGCTGTGATTTATCTCCATTTTTTATATCAGAAATAATATATTCATCTATTGATATACTTTTTATTAATGAAGTGTACTCATCAATATTTTCTTCCATTAAATTAGCTACATACTTATTATTATTAATATTTTCTTTAAAAATAAGTTTATTTCCTAAAAAAAATAATATTATATATGCGCATATTGAAACTACTATAATTGGAACTATAGCATACCATATAATAGCACTTCTAATTACATCACTGTATTTTTTAAACTTTTTAACCATATTCTCACCTTTTTCTTATATTGCAGAAAAAAGCCAGTAAAACTGGCTTTTTATATTTTATAAACTTATTTCCTTACTTCCAGAAACCTTAAAGAATATTAATAGTGAAATTACTGTTGTTATAGTTAGTATTGTAGATAATGCAGCTGCTGTTCCATAACTTGCTCTAATTACTTCTGTATAAATTGAAACTGATAAGGTTTTCGTTCCACCTGTATATAATATAACTGATGCACTTAGTTCATTTATTACTGTAATCCAACTAAGAATTGCCCCTGCAAAAACCCCAGGCAACATCATAACTGCTGTGACCTTAAAGAATGTTTTTACTGGAGAATATCCTAAACTGATTGATGCTTCTTCCATGCTTGGACTAATTTGATAAAGTATTGCTGCACTAGACCTCAAAGTGTATGGTAGTCTTCTTACTACATATGCTATTATTATTATAACAAATGTTCCGCTTAATACCAATGGCTTTTTATTAAATGCAAGTAGTAAAGTAATACCAAGTACTGATCCTGGAATTATATAAGGGAACATAGTTATTGTATCTATTATAGATGTTATAGCATTCTTTCTTCTTGTTGAAATATAAGCTATAAACATTCCAAGAATAACTATAATGACTATTGCAACTATTCCATAAGTATAAGTGTTAGTTATTGCTGATCCTAATTTATTAAATACTGTTTTATAACTTTTTAATGAAAACTCATTTACAAATCTTGAACCTTTCGTATTTAAGAAGGATGTATATATAACTGTCAATTGAGGTACAATTGCTAAAAGCACTACTATATATACAAATATATGAGCTAAAATATTTTTTACACCTTTTAAGTCTTTTGCAACCATTGGTCTTAATGAGCTCATAGTAAAAGATTTTTTATTTACTACATATTTTTGTGCTATAAAAATGATTGAAGTAATTAATACCATTATTGTTGCTAATGCAGCTGCAAAGTTTGCTTGTCCTCCAACTTCACTTATAAATTCTGAATATATAAGTACTGGCATTACGTTATAACCTTCTCCAATTAACATTGGTGTACCAAAATCAGCTAATGCGTTCATAAATACTAATAGGCTTCCTGCCAATAAAGTTGGTAATATTAATGGTAATATTAATGTTGCTATTTTTTTTATTGGTTTACATCCTAAACTTTCTGATGCTTCTAATAAAGATACATCTATCTTTTTTAATGCTCCAGAAACATACAAATATATAAACGGATATAATTTCAAAGTAAATACTAAAAGTATTCCTGCAAAACCGTATATAGGTGGAAGAGTTATTCCTAGATTGTCTGCAAAAAATTTAGTTATTACTCCACTTCTTCCACATAGTAAAACCCATGAGTAAGCCCCTATAAATGGTGGTGATAGCATTGATATAATAATTAAAACCTCAATTAGCTTCTTACCCTTTATCTTAAACGCAGTAGTTAAGTAAGCTAATGGTGAACCTATTAATACAGCTAATAGAGTTACAAATATAGTTACTGTAAAAGAATTTATAAGTGCTTTATAATAATATTTCTTTTCAAAGAATTTCGTAAAGTTTGCAAAAGTAAAACTTCCTGTAGTTGCATCCTTAAATCCACTTATAAATAGTGAAAACAATGGATATATGAAAAATACTGCAAATATAAGTACTATAATAAGTGTAACTACGTTCCAAAAATCAAACTTTATTTTAAATTTATTTTTTATACTATCATTCATTAGTTTTCACTTCCTTTTATTAAATTTTCCTCTCCATCTTCTGTGAAAACATTTATCTTCTTTGGATTTACTTCTAGATATAAGCTATCTCCTTCGCTATAAATCTTTTCTGATGTTCCAATATCTTGTGATAGTTCAATGGAAGCTTGTCCATCTAATATTTCCTTGCTATTAAATACAATTTCATAATTTGTGTATCTTCCAAGGAAAGTAGCTGTTTTAACTTTTGTTTCTAATCCACTATTTGATAAAATAAACTCTTCTGGTCTAACTGCTATAACTACTTTTTGACCATCCTTTACTTCATCCTTTAAATTTGTCATTTTAACTTTATATCCCTTTTCAAATTTAACATATTTATTATTTTCTTTTAGTTCAATAATACCTTTAAATAAATTTGAATGTCCTATAAAAGTAGCTACAAATATATTTTTAGGTCTTGTATATATTTGTTCTGGAGTTCCAACATGTTGGACTATTCCATCCTTCATTACAGCTATTCTATCTGAAATTGCAAGTGCTTCTTCTTGATCATGTGTAACATAAACAGTTGTTATTCCAACTTCCTTTTGTACATCTCTAATTGCACTCCTCATCTCAACTCTTAATTTTGCATCTAGATTAGAAAGAGGTTCATCCATAAGTAATACGCTTGGATGAATTACAATAGCTCTAGCTAATGCAACTCTTTGTTGTTGTCCTCCTGATAATCTTTCTGGTAATCTATCCTTATAATCATCAATTTTAACTACTTTTAAAATATCTGCTACTTTCTTTTCCATTTCTTCCTTAGGAAGCTTTCTTAACTTCAATCCATATTCCACATTTTGTTTTACTGTTAAGTGTGGAAATATTGCATAATTTTGGAACACCATTCCTATATTTCTTTTATGGGCTGGTATGTCATTTATAACTTTATCCTCGAAACTTATTTCTCCGCCCTCTATTGAATTGAAACCTGCTATCATTCTTAAAAATGTTGTTTTTCCACAACCTGAAGGACCTAGTAAAGTAAAGAATTCACCATTTCTTATATCTAAATTCAAATCAGGAATTACTACATTATCTCCATATTTTTTAATTACATTTGATGCTTTAATTGAAACGCTCATTTTGCTTCCTCCTCATTTTATTTAGGAATTAGTCTATTTAATAAATAGACTAATCCCCTTAATTCTTACTTATTAGTAAATATTTCTTTAAATTTATCTATCCATGCTTGCTTATTATCTTTAACAACATCTGCATCATCTTGTATAATATTTATATCTTTAATTGCTTTTAAACCTTCTGCTGGATCAACGTCTTTTCTTACTGATCTTCTACTTAACTCAGAAGCAACCATAGTTTGAGTTTCTTTACTAGTTAAGAAATCTATAAATTTCTTTGCATTATCCATATTTTTAGCACCTTTTATTATTGCAACTCCATCAGGTTTAGATATAACTCCTTCTTTCATATAAACTATTTCAACAGGTGATCCATCCTTAACATATTTAGCTCCACCTTCTTCAAAAGTTAATCCTACTGTATATTCTCCATCTGCAACTCCTTTATATACTGCTGATGAGCCTGAAAGTAACTTACCATCTAAATTTCCTGCTAATTTATCTGCATAATCCCATCCATTTTCTGGAGTTCCATTTCCCATTGCATAAAGCATATTTACTAAATGTTCAAAAGATGATGATGACTTTGCTGGATCTGCATGAGCAATTTTACCTTTTAATTCTGGTTTTAATAAATCTTCATAGCCTGTTACTTTAATATCTCCAATTAAGTTCGTATTTATCATAAGAACACTTGGTATTACTGAGAATCTTGTTATCTTTCCATCTGTATTTTTACAATCATCCATTAAGTCTGCTTCATTTGCAGATGTATAAGCTTCAAAGAAATCAACTTTAGGTTCCAATGTTCCTAATGATCCTCCCCACATAACATCTCCAAGAGGATTATCTTTTTCTGATTCTATACGTTTTAGTAATTCTCCTGTTCCAGCAGCAACAACATCTACTTTTACTCCTGTTTCACTTTCAAATTCTGCAACTATAGGATCAATAAATTCTAATGGATGTGGACAATAAACAACTAAATTTTTTGAAGCCGTTTCCTCTTTTTTCACATCAGCTCCTTCTGTCTTTCCTCCACATGAAACCATTCCTAGAATCATTGAAGCACAAATAACTGTAGCCAAAACTTTTTTCATAAAAACTCCCCCTAATAATTATTTATAATTTCTTATGTCTTTCCTTTCTGTAAGCTAATAATACCAAATGTAAACGTATAAACAAACCTTAATCTCTGCAAAAATATCTTGTTTTATGAACAACATATAATATATTTAAAATTTTCCACAAACTGTAATTAAATGGTATAATATAGTAAGTAATTTGTATGAAGGAGAGAGTTTATTATGAAGAGTTTTTCTAAAATTAAAAGTTTACTTTGTTTTTTCCTTATTTCTTTTTTGATAATACCATTAATATCATACGATAATGGAGCTACCGAAAAGGAAGTTTCAAGAGGTTACATTTGGGAGGCAACTAATGAAAATACTACTATTACTTTGATTGGAACTATTCATATTGGTGATAATAAAGTGAATTTTTTTAATGATAATATAAAGAAAATAATTGATGAAACTGATGTACTATCTGTGGAACTTGATTTATCCCAAAATGAAACTATTAAGAATGTTCAATCATCTGGATATCTAAAGAATGGAGAAACTATAGAAAATTACTTGTCTGAAGATGAAATTGAAAAATTATCTTCTATATTCAAATCATTAAGTCCTAATTTTAATATAGGTACTATTAAATATTTGACTCCTTCATCTTTAAATAGCCTATTAACTGTATTATGTTACTCCAAAGCTGGCATACTAGGAAATGGATTAGATTTACTAATAATTAATGAAATGAATTCCCGTAAATCTAAGGGAGATGATGTAGTTATAAATGAGTTGGAGGGATGTGATTTACAAATTGATATTGGTAATAAAACTTTCACTTGGGATTATTTAAAAAAATATTTAGCTACTCACTCTGATTCTAATATTAATGAAGAAATAAATAATTCTGAGAAACTTTTTAATGCTTATAAAAATGGAGATATTGAATTCATTGAAAAAGTAAATAATGAAATGAAGAGTAATGAACCTGAAACTTATAAAATAATGCTTACTGATAGAAATATTAATATGGTAAATAAAATAGTTGAATTAACTAAGGATGGTAAAAAACATACAATAGCAGTTGGAGCAGGTCATTTCATTGGTGAAGATAACATGTTAAAGTTATTAGAAGATAAAGGATATAAAATAACTAGAATAAATTAAAAGTTATATAAAATTAGCTACGAAGGCAATTAAGTATGATGCTGGTACAAATAATATTAATGCTACAAAAGTACCTACTACTTTACTTCCTACCATTGCTATAACACAAGCTCTAAAATCTTCTTCACTACATTTGCCATCCACTACATCATCAGTCATGATAGATAAATGTGGATCAATAAAAATTGATGTAAGTATTGTTGCTGTTCCATTTATTATTGGTGATAAAGATAAACAAGTCATTCTAAGTTCTGGAGCTATGCTGCCAGCATATATTGGTGCAAAAGCTCCTGCTGTAATAATAGCTACAGATATAAAATTATAAAACAAAATTTTCTTAGGTAACCTTTTAAAATTTATACTAGTTAAGCTTTCTTTTACAGGAATTGCTATACTATCTTTCATATACTTTACACCATTTTTTGAAAAGCTATGTATTATAAGTTTAGGAATAGATCTTTCTGTAGAAAAATGATTTACTGCCTTACTAAACATTTGCTGAAATGTTGGTATTAAAAAGGCACCCACAATAGATGCAATACCTGAAATTATTATTATTAAATTAAATATATTAATCAAATCCCCACTACTAGGATTACTTTCTACAAACTTTGTTAATAAAGGACTTTGAAATGTTACTGCTGTTCTAGAAACAAGCATCAATACATTAAAAACTGCAAATGTTACTGCTATTTTACCAGTTCTAACCCCTACTAGCCTAACTGAATAAGCCAATGTTCCAAGTAATGAAATTATAAAGTTTAACACTAAGACAATTATAATTTGTGTATTCAATTAACATCACGCTCCTTAATATTACAAATGAAAAGTTAATAGTGAAATAAATCTTAGATTACTTTATTTTATAAATCCAAATCTGTTAAATGGCGATATTCTAAATATTGCTTTTCCTTCAATTTGATTTATCTTTACAAGTCCAAAGTTTCTACTATCTTTACTTACTTCTCTATTATCACCAAGTACAAATACTGTATCTTCTTCCACTTTAATAGGAAATTCTTTATCTCTGCTATAGGTTTCACCTTTAACATATAACTCTTCTAATATACTTCCATTTAAATATACATAACCATCTTTTATATCTATTTCATCTCCTGGAATTCCAATTACTCTTTTAACAAGCCTTGTTCTAGTGTCTGTATTATATGAAATTGATGCTATTTCTTTCAAATATTCATATCCTTCTTCAAGTATATTTCCTTTTTCATCATTATCAAAAAATATTATAATATCTCCTCTTTTAGGAGTTGTAAAATTGTAACTAACTTTATCAACTATAAGTTTTTCATCACTATATAATGTATTTTCCATTGATTCTTGCTGAACTTTAGCACTAGCTAGCACTTCTGTATTTACTATTGCTACTATTATAATACTTCCTAATATAGTTAGAGCTATTCCCTTAATTTCATTTATAATTTTTTTATAATTCATAAGATTATCCCCTTATTAAATATTTAGTATATGTATGTATTTTGCAATAAAAGTTTTAACTATATAATTTTATACTTCGCTCTAGTATACTTGAGTTTTTTACTAACTTATTTAATGAATCTTTAATATTATTCTTAAAATAACACCTGTAAATAATAAATTAATAATAGAAAAAATTGTTACGCATAATATAGCTACATCACACTTACTATCAACTCTATATTTTCTTGATATAACAAAGGTTAGCATTCCTATTAAAATTGAAATTACCCAAACTAGGTATAAAGTTAAACTAGATAATAAATTTGATTTATTTACTAATAATAAAACTATACATATATTAATTGAAATAAGAATAGTTAAAATAATATAAAGAATTTCTTTTTTCATAATTAAATCTCCTTAGATTCTTATACCATAAACTATATTGTTTTTAAACATTTTTTATCAATAGGTTAAATATATTTATATAAATTTTACCATAATATGTATCGAAAGTATAACTTTAAATACAAAATTAATATATTGCTTACTATTTTTTATAATGATTACCCAAAAACTGTATATTGTGTTAAAATATAAACATATCGCTTAAACTTATAAAGGGGGAAAATAATCATGGAAAATTTATTAGAAAAATTGTTAAATGCATTACCAATAATCGCTATTGTTTTAGTAGTGCTAATAGTATTTCTATCTTTCTGGAGAAGAGTGCCTGCTGATAAAGCTATGGTAATCACAGGTCTTAGAAAAAGAGTTTTACTTGGAAGAGGGGGATTAATGATTCCTATTCTTGAAACTTCTTCCACTATTTCATTAGAAAATATCTCTATGACAACCGATGTTAATGAAGCACCTGCTAAACAAGGTATCTTTGTTAATATAGTTGGTACAGCAGTCGTAAAAGTCAAAAATGACCATGAAAATGTTTTAAAAGCTGTTGAACAATTTTGTAGTGGTGGAGAAAAAAATACAGTTAATGTAATAAGAACTATAGTAGAACAAATATTGGAAGGAAAATTAAGAGGTATTGTTTCTACTTTAACTGTTGAACAAATAAATGAAGATAGAGCTTCATTTGAGCAAAGAATTGAAGATGATATAAGAAATGAATTAGGATCAATGGGATTAGTTTTAATATCTTATACTATCTTAAAAATAAGTACTCAAGGTGGATACTTAGAAAATAGAGCTAAACCTCAAATAGCAGCAGCAAAATCTGAAGCTGACATAGCTGAAGCTGAAAGAAAAAGAGATACTGAAATTAAAACTGCAAGTGCTATAAGAGAAGGACAAAAAGCAAAATTAGAAGCTGAAACAGAAATTGCACAAAGTGAAAGAGATAAAAAGATAAAACTTGAAGCATTTAGAGCTGAACAAGATAAAGCTAAAGCTAATGCTGACGTTGCTTATAAATTACAAGAAGTTGAAAATAATGCAATTTTAGCTGAGCAACAAGCTGAACTTGCAGAAAAAGAAGCTTTAGTTGTAGAAAAGAAATTAATCGCTGAGGTTAAAAAGCCTGCTGATGCTAAAAAATATGAAGTTGAAGTTGCTGCTGAAGCTAATAAAATACAAGCAATTAGACAGGCTGAAGCCGAAGCTGAGGCTATTAGGGTAAGAGCTATAGCTGAAGCTGATGCTAAGAAGATACAAGCTCAAGCTGATGCTGAAGCTATCAGAGCTAAAGGATTAGCTGAAGCTGAAGCTATTAAAGCTAAGGGGCTTGCTGAAGCTGAAGCCAAGGATAGATTGGCTGAAGCAATGGCTAAATATGGTGAAGCTGCAATAGTAGAAATGGTAGTAAATAAGTTACCAGATGTAATGAAAGAAGTTGCAAGTCCATTAGAACAAATAGATAAATTGACTGTTATAGATAACGGTGGTTCCCAAGGAGCATCAAAGGTTGCTAAAATCGTAACTGATGTAACTGCTAATGGTTTTGAGGTTCTAAAGGATTTAACTGGACTTGACTTATCAAATGTTTTAAATAACTTTGTAAACAAAGATATTAAAACAAGTCCTTCTTCTGAAGAAAAAGAAATAATTGATGTTGACGTAGAGTAATACTTTATAGAACAAGAGACAATAGATAAATCTGTGTGAAACAGAGCTGTCTATTGTCTCTATATTTTTATAAATTCTATACAATTTACCTTATTTCTTTAATTATTTATTATATTCTATTACCTTAATTTATCATAAAAATTTTTTCTTCTTTAGAAGTTTTATATATTCCAACTACAAAAAAGGCTACTGCAAACAATACTATTATCCCTAAATATTTATAAATATTTGTAAGATTTGAACCTTGCTGTATAGCTATTATTGATTCCATAGCCCATCTTACAGGAGTAAAATATGATATTTTTTCTATTATAGGTGGCATTAAATCTATAGGTACAAAAGCTCCTCCTACCATTACCATTAACATATTAGCAAAGTTAAAGATATTAGATGCATCATTTTTGCTTTTAGAAAATGCCCTACAGCATACCCCTAGACTAATTGAAACTAATCCTAATAATGATAATATTATAAATAATTCAAAACTACTAATTCCAACATTTATATTTAGGAACTTTATTCCTAAAACTCCAAATATTACTTGCATCAATATTGATAAATACCCACTTATAATATCTGCCAAATAATATTCATATGTTTTTATAGGTGCCATGAATATTCTTGTATATACATTTTCTTCCTTTTCATTAAATACTCTGTATGAAGTTGTCATTCCTCTTATAAGCATGAACATTATTATGAATCCTACAAATATTTGGCTAAAAGTATATTCTTCATATAAATCATTTAAATTTTCTTTTTTTATCTCTAGATAAGAATCGTTACTATAATTATTTAAAGCTTTATAATATACATCCTTATTTCCTTCTGCTGCCATTGAGATGTTATTTATATTAATCATTTGTTCGTTTATAATAGTCTTTATTAGCGTTCCGATATCATCATTTTCTACCGATGTTAATTTAACTAAGTCTGTATCCCCATTAATTAAATTTTCTTCAAAGTTACTATCTATTTCTATAACTGCATTTATAGAATTTTCTGCAAACAAGTTCTTTTTATCTTCTTTTTTAACTTCTCTTATATTAAATCCTTCATAATTCTTAATAGAATTTAATATAGTGCTACTAGTTTTCGAATTATCATTATCTATAATTCCAATGTTTATATATCCAGAATTAAAGTTAATAATTTTTAGCATAATAAATAGTATTAAAACAGGAGCTATTAATGATACAATAAACCCAACCGGTTTTTTTAATATAGATACCTTTAAATTGTTTTTAATTAGTATTAATATATTTTTCATTTATTTTATCACTCCTTTTTCCAACTATCCAAATTATTAACATAACTAATAATAAACTAATTCCGCCAATTTGCAGCCATCTAATTAAAGTAGTATTATCTCCAGAATAAATATATCTAAATATACTTATATTAAACCATCTTAATGGTGATATCTTTGTTATAAAATCTAAAAGGCTCCCTAGATTATCACCTAAAGCAACATATCCTCCACCTAAAAATGTTAATACTGGTATTATTACATTTGATATTATACTTCCTGATACTTCTTCTTCTTTAAAAATCATAGGAATTATAATACCAATACCTATTACAATTATTAGAAATGGTATCATTGCCAGAGGTACAATTAGTAGATTCTCTCCATAATTTATATCAAAAAGTATATTACTTAATGTATAAGTTATCATTAGTGTTCCAAAGGAATAAATTAAAAACCCTAAAAATGAGGCAAAATAGTATTTACTTGTTGATACTCCAGCTAAACTTATTCTATCTTTTATACTATTTTTTCTATCATTTTTAATATTGTATAATGGTAACATTAAAAAATAGAATATCATAAGTCCTATTTCTGCTACTCCATAGTAATCCATTGAACTTGGTCTTTCATTAAGAGCAACTTTTTCATCTTCAATAAACCCCTTACTATCTTCAACCTTAATAATATCATTAGCCTTTAATGGATTTATACTATAAACTTCTGCTGCGGCATTATATTTACTAGCTATTCCATTTAATATTCCATAAATTAAAGATGGTTTTATTGTTGATTGATTATTTGAATAAAATTCTATTGTATCTTCTTTTAAATGAATAAATATATTTCTATTAACTTTTACTTCTTTTTTTCCTTCTTCAACATCTTTTACTTCCTTCAAAACTATTTTCGAATTATCTAATTCTATATCTTTAAATATATTAAATACTTCTTTTGACTTGTCAGAACTTTCATCAAAGTAATATACCGCTACTTCTTCAAAGCTTGTATTACTTGAATCAAAATATGCTGATAACGTACTTCCTATTAATAAAATTAAGAATAGAGGAAAAAATATCATAAATAAAGATTCTTTTTTATCTCTTATACAATTTAAAATTACTGATTTAATTATAGGAATCATTTCTTTTCCTCCTAATCTCTTAATTTTTTTCCAGTTAAAGATAAGAATACAGTTTCTAAAGTTACTTCATTAAATCCTAAATCTGTTATTTTTAATTCTTGATCACATACTATTTTTATAATTTTATCTAAGTTATTTACTTCTTTAGACGAAGTTATAATAAGATTATTATTATCAATAGATATGTCTAAAACTCCTTCAATATTTTTTAAAGCTTCAATATTTACTTTATAAATATCATTAATACCTATATTCAAAATTCTTTTATCACTAACTATATCTTTTAACTCTTCTTTACTACCTTCTACTATTATTTTACCCTTATCGATAATAGCTATCTTTGAACATAACGCTTCAGCTTCTTCCATATAATGAGTTGTATAAACTATAGTTGTTCCTCTTTTATTCAATTCCTTAACTGCTTGTATTATATGATTTCTTGATTGGGGATCTATTCCAACTGTTGGTTCGTCCATAATTAATATTTTAGGATTATGAATTATTGCACAGGCAATATTCAATCGTCTTAGCATTCCACCTGAAAATTCTTTAGCCCTTTTATTTTTTACTTCTAAAAGACCTGTAAATTCTAAGGCCTTTTCTATGCTCTCTTTAAGTTGACTTCCTCTTAGCCCATATAATTCGCCAAAGAACTTAACATTTTCATATGCAGTAAAATCACTATATACTGCAATACTTTGTGGAACTAATCCTAAGTGCTTTTTTACCTTTAAAGCATTTTTCTTTATATTCTCTCCTAAAATTTTAACCTCTCCAAATGTAGGATGTAAAAGTGAACAAACTATACTTATTGTAGTACTTTTTCCTGCTCCATTGGGACCTAATATTCCATAAATCTCTCCTTCTTCTATATTTAAATTAATATTGTCAACTGCTATATTATCGTCATATTTTTTTACTAAATCTTTTATTTCTATTACTTTCATAAACATCCTCCCCTTTATCTCTAATATCATTATATAAAAAAACCCTTACTAGGAAATCTAGCAAAGGTCATCTTTTAACTATGACTAAAGTCATATCCTTTTATATAATAAATTGCAATTTGAGTTCTATGGCTTAACCCTGTTTTTTGAAAGATAGATGTTATATAATTTTTTACAGTTCCCTCTGATATATATAAAGCTTTAGAAATTTCTTTATTACTTAATCCTTCTGAAATTGCTTTCATAACTTCTAATTCTCTTTCTGTAAATATACTTTCATCTATATTACTTTCTTTTATTTTTTCTTTACCTAAGTTATTGCTAAGCTTAATTAGAATTTCATCTTGAATAACACAGTTTCCTTGGTTAACCATCTTTATTGTTTCTATTATTTTATCTGGCTTTGTATTTTTTAATAAATATCCTTTAGCACCATTTTTTATTCCATCTCTTATATATTCATCTTCATCGAAAGTAGTTAAAATAATTACTTTAGTATTTGTTTTTTCAGAAATTTCCAATGTTGCTATAACTCCATTAACAAGCGGCATTCTAACATCTATTAATGCTATATCCACAGTATTATCTAACAAAAATTTTACCACGTCTTTCCCATTTTCAAATATTCCTACAACTTCAATTTCTTTATCATTTGCTAAAATTATTTTTAAGCTTTCTCTAATTAATGCATCATCATCTGCTATAACTAACTTTATGCTCATTTTATCTCCTTCCTATAAAGTGCATGGAATTAAAATTATAATTCCAAAACCTTTTTCTCCATTCAATATAAACTTACCTTCAACAGTATTTACCTTTTCCTCTATATTTCTAAGTCCTATTCCCATTTTTATTTTTTTACAGCCAATCCCATTATCTTTTACTTCAAGCTTTATAAACCTATTCATTATTTCTATATTTATTTTTATTAAATCTCCTTTAGAGTATTTAATTGAATTAGTTGTAAGTTCAGTTACTGCTTGTATAAAAATTATCCACGTTTTAGAGTTAATCTTATCTAAATCACCTGTATATGAAACTTTTCCCTTTATTTTAGTACCATTTATTTTTTCATCTAATACTCTCTTTATTCTATTAATTCCCAATTCCTCTTCAGCAGGTTTAATATTTCTCAATGTCATTCTTATTTCTTCCATTCCAGATCTTAAATTCTGAGTACATGAATTTAACATACTGTATCCTTTTTCCTTATCATCTTCTAATAAAATCTTAATAGCTTCTAACTGAAGTAGTGTTCCGGAAATAGTATGGCCTATTTTATCGTGTAACCTTGTAGATATTTTATTTCTTTCTTCTAACCTTGCTGTGTGAAGAATTTGTTCTTGCGTATCTCTTTCTTCTGATAACTTTTTTTGAAGATTATATATCAATTTTCTTTGCTTTTCTTGAATCTTTTCAGTATTTTCGATCTTGCTCAATTTAACTTCATTATTTACAATTGAAATTAGCATAATACATAAAATTATAATTACCTCTTTTAAGTTTTCATATTTAAGTATTAGGAGTATTGGAATTATCGATAAAATAACTCCAGCATGTATCTTTTTCTTTTCATTAATAAGGTATTCAGCAATACTTATGCTAAGCATTAATACCCCAATTTCCATATATTTTAATGAAAATAAGAAAGCAAGTATAATTTCCACTATAGTTAAAATTTCAGAAAAATATCTATTTTTCTTACATAAAAATTCTCTACTAAAACTAGTAATTATATAAATTAAAATAAATGAAACCACTATTAAATTTAATTTGTCAATTTCTATACTTGTCCATCCAATAAATATACACAAAATTAATTTTATTATTATACATAAATCAGTAGTTCTTATATTTAACAACTCCATTTCATAAAACTTTATTCTTCATTAACCATTATTGGAAACTAATTTAATCTCTATATAATTATAACCCACTTTTTTACACAAATATAGTTTAGCATAACAACTCTATATATTGAATAAACTATTTTTACAGTCAATTAAACTACGGCATGAGTCCTATTCAATATAAGTCTCATGCCGCATAAAAAGTTTTTTCCTATTTACTACTTAACAATGACAAGTTTACTCTTGGAGTTTTCTCATCAATTATCCATTATTAATTATCAACTATTTACCATATCTTTTAACTATATTAACTATAACCTGAACTGCCTTTTCCATTGATTCCACTGGAACATATTCATATTTTCCATGAAAATTTTCTCCGCCTGCAAATATATTTGGAGTTGGTAATCCCATAAAAGAAAGTCTAGCACCATCAGTTCCACCTCTTATTGGCCTAACTATAGGGGTTACTCCTGCCTCTATCATTGCTTCTTTAGCATTTTCTACTATATGCATAACAGGTTCAATTTTTTCTTTCATATTCTTATATTGATCCTTTATATTTACAATTACTGTTCCTTCTCCATATTTTTTATTTAATTCCTTTTCTATGTTCTTAAATTTTTCTTTTCTTTCTTCAAAGGAATCTGTAAAGAAATCTCTTACAATATAATTTAATGATGTATTTTCAATAGTACCTTCTATATCTGTAAGATGTGAAAACCCTTCGTATTTATCAGTTTTTTCTGGAACTTCATCTAAAGGAAGACTATTTATAAATTCATTTGCCACCATTATTGAATTTAGCATCTTGCCTTTTGCATAACCAGGGTGGACATTAACTCCATTTATTTGGACCTTTACTCCAGCAGCATTAAAATTTTCATACTCAAGCTCTCCAACTCTTCCACCATCCATTGTATATGCGAAATCTGCTCCGAAGCCTTCAACATCAAAATTATCTGCACCTTCTCCAATTTCCTCATCAGGTGTAAATCCTACTTTTATAGTTCCATGTTCAATTTCTGGATGATTTACTAAATACTCCATGGCAGTCATAATTTCTGCAATTCCTGCTTTATCATCAGCACCTAAGAGTGTAGTTCCATCTGTAGTAATTAAAGTCTTTCCTATATACTGTTTTAATTCTGGTGAAAATTTAGGAGATAATACTACTGAATCATTTAATTTGATATCTTTCCCATCATAATTTGCTACAATTTTAGGATTCACACTTTCTCCACTATAGTCTGGAGCTGTATCCATATGGGCTATAAAACCTATAACCGGTAGATCTTTATTACTATTTTTATCTAATGTTGCATATACATATCCATGCTGACTTATTTTTGCATCTTTTAGCCCTACTTCTTTTAATTCATCACATAATTTTTCAGCTAAAACTAATTGCCCTTTTGTACTTGGAGTTACTTTAGTTGTTTCATCTGATTTTGTATTTATTTTTACATATTCTAAAAATCTTTCTTCTACTTTTTTCATAGTTCTATTCTCCATTTCTATATTGTTTTATTGCTTAATTTTATAAGCATTTAATAATAAAATATATGAAAATATTTATTTTTTACTATCACCTTTTAATAAAGAATATAATATCAAATCTATGACCCCTTGACCTTTCCAAACATATCCTTCACGAATTATTCCTTCTTTGCTAAAGCCACTTCTTTGTAATACATTTTGTGATTTAATATTCTCTGGCATAACAAATGCTTGTATTCTATTTATTCCAATATCATTAAATAAGTACTTCGTCATTGCATTAACAGCTTTTGTAGCAATTCCTTTAGCCCAAAATTTCTCATTTAATCTATAACCTATTGTTATCATGTTTACATCATTACAGTAGTCAAACATTTCTGCTATACCCACAATACTATTAGGTTCACTTTTTAAACAGATTCCAAGAAATATACATTTTCTTTTATAAAAATCTCTTTCAAAATGTCCTATCATATTAGCAACAGTGTTTTTATTCTTTTTAAACATTACAGGAGTATATTGAAATAGTTTCTCATTATTGTATATTTCAAAAATATTATCAAGATCAGAATCTATAATCTTTCTTAATATTATTTCCTCTCCAATAATAAATGGAAATTGTTCATATGGATTTTTACCCAAACTCCCTTCCCCCTCATACACTAAATATAAAAATCTTGTAATAATTTATAGTTAACTTATAATCCAATTATAACATTAATTTCAATATACTGCATATATCCTAATACACATTAGGTTATTTTCTACAAAGCTAACTATTTATAGGGCTGTTATATCAATAGTAAATCCTAAATTGTAGCATTTATTATTGACTTAACAACCCCTAAAGTTAATTTAGTTTATTATCCTCATTAATAATAAACTAATTTTCATTATTAACTTTTACTTAAAATTATATTCTGTTACTATGCTTTCTCTTCCTGTTGCTTTATCATTAAAATATTCATAAAATGATAACCCTAAGAAACTTCCTGTTATATTATAAACATTTCTATATCCTAAATTTTGTAATGCTAATGCTGCATTATAACTTCTTTGACCTGTTCTGCAATGTAAGTAAACTGGTATATCCTTTGGTATTTCATTTACTCTTTCTCTAAGCTGACTAAGAGGAATATTCTTAGCATTTTTTATATGTCCATTTTCATATTCTCTTATTTCTCTTACATCTATTATATATTCTTCACTTTGAACTAACTCTCTTACCTTATCAACGTTAACTTGCCTAAAATCTCCATTTAATAAATTTGATGCTATATATCCAGCATAGTTAACAACATCTTTTGCTGTACTATATGGTGGTGCATAACATAATTCCAAATCCTTTAAATCCTCAATAGTTCCTCCAAGTTTTATAACAGTTGCTACTATATCAACTCTTTTTGCAACATCGCCTTTTCCTATTGCTTGTGCTCCTAATACCTTGCCTGTAGGAACTTCATATATAAGCTTAAAATGAACTGGTGATGCATCTGGCATTATACCAACCTTATCATTAGTTATAAGTCTTACAATATCATATTTTATATTCATATTTAAAACTTTAATTAATGATTCATTTAATCCTGTTGCTGCTGCATTATAATCAAAAACTTTAATTGCTGAAGACCCAATATAACCATTATTTATACCACTTTTACCATTTATATGATTTGCTACTGATCTAGCTTCTTTTAAT
>VSSQ01000722.1_pt1 | contig 17233 bp, 13 predicted proteins | sample 4763081 | NCBI WGS metagenome assembly VSSQ01 (sample SAMN12137344, study PRJNA551015) | bioreactor metagenome | isolation source: SDC9 anaerobic chlorinated ethene degrading culture | place: USA: Knoxville, Tennesee | collected 2015-01-01
TACAGAATTATTAAACAACAAAACAACAACTGTAAACAAATTTCAGGACGATACAAACTAATTATTTTAGCTTATATGGTTTAAAATTTTTCTTTTGTGGTTTAAAAACAACATTACTTAGTATAATAAAACAATTAACAATTGTATGAACAACAGATATTTATATTGGATAACATTTGTGGCGATAAACGGGGGATTACTGTTCGGATTAAACATGGCCGGAATCGCAGGTGCCACGGATATGATAAAAGCGGAATTTTCCCTGACCGACAGTGGGCTGGGTACGGTGGCAGCATTACTTACAATCGGATGTTTAATCGGAGCGCTATTTACAGGTAATTTTACAGAAAGATTCGGCAGGAAGAATGTGATGATCTTCACGGCAGTTATCTATGTAATTTCTGCATTGGGTTCAGCCTTTTCAGAATCCTCTTTGATGCTGACTGTTTTCAGGGTGCTTTCGGGTCTGGCGGTTGGAGCAACCTCGGTTGTGGGGCCGATGTATATCTCAGAAATATCACCTGCAGCCAAACGAGGAACATTGGTGTCGATGAATCAGTTTGCTATTACCATCGGTATCGTGGTTGCTTATGTGATTGATTATCTGGTAATGGACTGGGGAGAGAATAGTTGGAGGTATATGCTGGCTGTTCCGGCTGTTTTTGGCGTCATATACCTCATTTTTTTACTGAGCTCTTTTCCGCAGAGTCCACGCTGGTTGTTGTCAAAATACCGAAGAAATGATGCAATTAAGGTACTGGAGAAAATTGGTGGTAAAGCGTTAATTGAGAGTGAATTACCGGAAATGGAACAAGCGATTCTTGCTGAACAGGGTAAGCAAAAAGTAAAAATAAGCGAACTTTTCAGGGGTAAGACCGGTAAAATTGTATTGATTGGAACTCTAATCGCGGCGTTGCAACAAATTACGGGTATCAATGCCGTTATCATGTTTTCTCCCGATATTTTTCAGGTAGCAGGTTCAGCAAAAGGGGATTCCATGATGCAGGCGATGATAGTCGGACTAGTGAACTTTTTGATGACGATTGTAGCCATTTGGCTTGTTGACAGAAAAGGTCGTAAAACCCTCTTGTTATGGGGTGCTGTAGGGATGATAGTTTCACTTGCCTACCTCACCTGGGAGTTCTCAAAACCAGTTCAGTTTGGTGCGGGTGTATTAGCAGCATTACTGGTTTATATTTCGTTCTTTGCAGCCTCTTTTGCTCCGGTTATGTGGGTAATCATTTCTGAAATTTATCCAAACAGAATCAAAGGACTCGCTATGTCGTTCTCAACAGCTGTAAGCTGGATGTGTACTTTTCTGACAGTATACTTTGCCCCGGTAATTCAGGGTACTTTGGGATTGAATTATCTGTTTGGAATATTCGGATTATTCAGTATTATTGCTTTTGTTTTTGTGAAAATATGGATTCCGGAAACAAAAGGGAAGTCACTGGAACAGATAGAAGCAGAATTAAAAATTAGTCGTTAGTGGTCAGTGGATAGTGGTTAGTTTAAAGTCTGATGTCAAAAGTCAAATGACAGAAGTTTAACGAGTACTGACAAAAAACCTTAGACATAAGACCTTAGACCTTAAATTAATCATACATTTAAACTCTTAAATTTTTTAAACTCTTGAACAAAATTAAATATGACTGATCTGATAATAGGTATAGGAGAGATATTGTGGGATGTTTTTCCGCAGGGCAAGGTGTTGGGTGGCGCACCGGCTAATTTTGCGCATCATGTGTCACAACTCGGACTAAATGGGTGTGCTGTCAGCGCCATTGGAAATGATGAGTTGGGAAAAGAAATCCTGCACGTGCTTGGTGAAAAAAGACTTAACACATACATTGAGAAAGTAAATTATCCCACGGGAACTGTACAGGTAACTCTTTCCGGAAATGGAATTCCTCAGTATGAAATATGTGAAGACGTGGCATGGGATAATATTCCCTTCTCTGATGAACTGGAGAAGATGGCAAAACATACGAAAACGGTTTGTTTTGGGTCGTTGGCACAACGTAGTCCGGTTTCACATGCAACAATCAATAAGTTTTTAGACTCGGTACCAACTGATGCCATGAAAATATTCGACATCAATCTGCGTCAGCATTTCTATTCTAAAACATTAATTGAGGAGTCGCTGAAAAGATGTAATGTGTTGAAAATAAACGATGATGAAGTGCTGATTGTGTCAAATGTTTTGGGGTGGAACGGTATAACTGAAGCTGAAACAGCAATACGCCTCATGCAGGATTATAAGCTTGATATCGTGGTGTTGACCAAAGGAACGGAAGGAAGTTATGTGTTTACGCCCATTGAAACTTCTTTTTTACCAACACCTCTTGTGGAAGTGGCCGATACGGTTGGAGCCGGTGATTCTTTTACTGCGGGCTTTGTAGCCTCGCTTTTAAAAGGAAAAAGCATCAGAGAAGCACATCGTAAAGCTGTTGAAATCTCGGCTTACGTTTGTACACAACATGGTGCCATGCCTTTATTACCCGATTCATTGATTTAGATATCCCCGATTTCTTTTTTAGCGTACAGGGGCTGTCTCAAAAGTATTTTCACGCGAGAAACAGTCAAGGTGTTTCAGAAGTGTTCAAATGCAAGGTGCTGAGATTGAGGGATAGGGAGCCTACTGAAGTACGTGACCGAGCACTCGTATCGAAAGCAACGCGGCAGTTGGGCACTTATGAGACACCGTCTTTGTTTTCTTATTACAAAAGCTTATATTTGTTTCTTTTTTACCATGATGAGAACATTGCTGATAATCATCCTGATTTCTTTATCATTCGTTTCGTGTTCAAACGAAAAGAAAAAGACATCGTTTAATATTGGGGTTTCTCAATGTAGTGATGATGCCTGGCGCAGGACTATGAACGAAGATATCCGGCGAGAAGCGTCATTTTATGCCGGATTGAATGTAACCATTAAAACAGCTTATGACAGTAATCAAAGGCAGATTCGCGATATCGAAAGTTTTATTGCCGATCGTGTCGATCTGATTATCGTTTCACCTAATGAGGCTGTCCCTCTTACTCCTGTCATCGAAAAAGCAATGGGAGAGGGAATTCCGGTGATTTTAGTCGATCGTAAAATAAGTTCCGGAAATTATACGGCATTTGTGGGGGCAGATAACTATCAGATTGGGATAGAAGTTGGAGTGTATGCGGCTAATTTATTGAACGGAAAAGGAAAAATAATTGAAATTAGAGGACTGGAAGGTTCAACGCCGGAGAAAGAACGTCATGAAGGTTTTATAAGTGTCATTAAATCATATAAAGAAATTCAAGTCATAGCGGATGATTTTGGAAACTGGTTGAGAAAAGATGCTAAAGAGCGCATGCACGGGATACTGAAGCAGAATCCCCGGATTGATCTGGTTTTTGCCCATAATGATGAAATGGCAATAGGGGCCTATGAGGCGCTGAAAGTACATAACGGTATAAAATTGCCGGTTATGCTTGGTATTGATGCCCTGTCTACTCCCGATGGCGGAATCCAGCAGGTAATCAATGGCGTGCTTGATGCAACTTTTATTTATCCCACAGGTGGTGAGAAGGCAGTACAAACCGCATATAATATTTTGAATAATAAGGTTTTTGAGAAAGAGAATATGCTCTATACTGCTGTTGTCGATAAAACAAATGCCCGCGTAATAAAGTTACAGACCGATCAGATTCATCAACATCAGTACAGAATTGGACAACTGAATGAGGTGTTGGATAAGAATCTGGCAGAATATGCTACCCAACGTACACTGCTTTTTGCTTCTTTTGTTATCCTGATTCTGTTCATGGCCTTAATCCTGCTCCTGATCAGGACTGTACAACATAAGAACAAAACAAACAAATTGCTTGAAGCTCAGAATGCGGCAATCAACAAACAAAAAGAGGCTATAGCGGAACAAAGGGATCAATTGATTACTTTATCGAAGAACATCGAAGATGCAACACAGGCTAAGCTTGTTTTTTTTACTAATATCTCACATGAGTTCAGAACTCCGCTAACATTGCTCCTTGGTCCGTTGGAAAATATCATGAAAAATGAAAAACTATCGGAGGAAGGAAACCGTCTGGCCCTATTGATGCGAAAAAATGTTCAGGTGCTGATGAAACTGATAGAACAGATTATTGAATTCAGAAGGTATGAAAATGGAAAAATGCAGATGTACTTCACCCTGAGTGATTTAAAGGTGTTTATAAGTGATATTTATGATTCCTTTTACGAATTGAGTAAAAAGAAACACATTCATTTTGATTATTCGGCTTCAACCGACGACTTCATTGTGTGGTTTGATTCGGATAAAATGGAAAAAATATGTTACAATCTGCTTTCAAACGCCTTTAAGTTTACACCTGAAAACGGAAATATAAACATCCGTTTGTCGACAATACTAAAAGATAATGAGAGATATGCCCGGATTGTTGTTTCTGACGATGGTAAAGGTATTCCGGAGCAACATTTGAATCTTATTTTTAACCGTTATTATAAAATTGACAGATTGAGTTCAGGTTCCGGTATTGGTCTTGAACTGACTAAAGTGCTGGTAGAGCTCCATAATGGCACCATTGAAGTTGAAAGCGCTGAAGGGAAAGGAAGTGTTTTTATAGTCACCATCCCTTACAGACAAAGCGATATCGCGGTTACGGAAGAATATCCGGTGCTAAATGCTTCTTTGGACAATAAGAAAGAAGAAATTACAATGCTGGAATCAAATGTCGAAATAAAAGAAGAATATCAGAAATCCTCTAAACCACTTGTGTTGATAGTGGATGATAATGCTGACATCAGAGTCTTTATGAAGAGTTTGTTGCAGGATGGTTTTGAAATAATTGAGGCTGATAACGGCCAGAGTGGCTTGTATAAAGCCATGAAATATGTCCCGGAGTTGATTATTAGTGATGTAATGATGGATGTAATGGATGGATTTGAGTTATGTTCTCAAGTCAAGGAAAATATCTCAACCAGTCATATTCCCGTGATGCTACTTACTGCCTGTGCGCAGGATGAACAGCGGGTAGTTGGTTTCGAGAGTGGCGCGGATGCCTATATCCCGAAACCTTTCAATGAGGAGTTGCTCAAGATCAGGGTACGTAAGATCATCGAAAACAGAGAGAAAGTAAAAGCTTATTTTCAGCAAAACCTGACATTTGGAGAACGTAAAGAATCAGTTGCTGAAATTGATAAAACATTTATCGAAAAATTCAGGAGGATTGTGGAAGAGAATATCATCGAAACGGATTTGAATGTGGATGAAATCGGTCAGCGACTCGGACTCTCCCGTGTTCAGTTATACAGGAAAATCAAATCGCTGACCAATTATGCTCCGAATGAACTTATTCGTATTATTCGTCTGAAAGCAGCGGAACAATCGATGCTCAATACCGAAAAATCAATTTCCGAAATTGCTTATGATACCGGTTTTTCCTCTCCCTCGTATTTTACAAAGTGCTTCAAAGAGTATTTTAATGAAAGCCCCACAGAGTATATGAAACGGGTGAAGAATTGATGTTTTTCGTGTATACTTAACACAGTATATAGAGTAATGCATGCGCTACCAGTGGCGCGACATATGCGCATTCTCCAACGCGGGTGATGCGCATACACCACCAGTGGTGTATCTACTCCACTTTAACCGTACACCTTTTCACAATATTCAACGCCGTTGTCAAGGTATTCAATTCCGGATATAGCTTCCCATCTCTGCCTGCATAATGACTGTGTCCGACTGGTTTAAAGACAATTTCTTTGCCTGATTCACCGGTGTTGATGTTGGCTTCATATACCACGGCAGGCTGACTGGATGTTTTGTACTCCTTATCATCCGGATATTTGTTGTTGTGCCAGTATTCGTTCCAGTCCCATGATTGATTAATTTCCAGATAAACTTTGTACTTGCCTGAAAGCTTTTCCTTCGGAATCAGATGGAATACAAATGATCCGGGAGGAGTTGCTCCGCTATAGGCATCGGGGACAGGTTGTTTTGGGGTAGGCATGTAAGTGCCGTACTCGTTTTTCTTTCCCCGCTGATGTGCCCAGTACGGAAGGGTTGCCGGTCGTTGAATATCGCCATCCTGCCACATGCCTTTTGACCGGTCGACACGTTTGAAATGTCCTTTGGCAATCGACTCAGCCACATAAAGAGTCTGGATGTATTTTCCGTTTTCATCCGCTAGCCAAATGGCCATAAGCGGATGGTTGTGAGATTTCCCTTTTTGAAAATCGATTGTGAGGATGGTTATATTGTCCTTGTTTCCGAATAAGCCCGATGTTACTAGGTCTGGAGTACGCTGTGCGTTTGTTGTCATACTTGTGATAATAGCCAAACTGATTGTCAAAAATATCTTTTTCATCTGTGTATGTTTTAAAATTTAACAATGATGCCTAAAGTCGGCAAAATAGTTCCTGCAAATGCTTCAATCTGTCTCAACTGATATCTGTCGGCATCCTTTTCCTGTGGAATACCATCAGGACTCAGGTTGGTCCAGATCGGGGTGCTTTCAGCCTGATAGTTGTATACGTTTTGCACATCTGCATACAAATTTAATAACCATTTCTTAAAATAAAACTCTTTATCGATACGGATGTCCAGTTGATGATTAGGTTTCAACCTGAGACTGTTGAAATTATCATAATCAATGTATGGCTGATTGGTAATATCCCAGGCCGCTTTCAATTCGGAAAGATTTTGGTCGATAGGAGAGTAGGGAGCACCTCCGGAAAAACGCCACCTGCCCGCAATATTCCAGTTTTTAGGTAATTTGTAAGATGCAATCAGATTCAATAACTGATTGGTGTCCCAGGTAGATGGAATGTACTCGTCCTTGTCGTTGGTAAACTCGCTGCGAAACAGGGTGTAAGTTGCGGTGACGTTCAAATTATTCATCTCCATGATTTTCAGGAGAAATTCTACGCCGTAAGCTCGTCCTTTGCCGGTTGAAATAATTTCTTCATCTCCAACTTGTCCGAAATTGGTACCTTTACTGGCAGTACTGAGTCCATCGGAAACGGAAAACGGATAATATTGATACTGCTTGTAAAATCCTTCTACAGTTAATCTGAGTTTTCTACCCTGTTGAAACTCAAATCCTGCAATAGCCTGATTTGAAATGGTGTAACGCAGGTTTTCATTTTGATTTACCAGTGCTCCCGTAGCAATGTCTTTGTATCCGAGTGTTGTGTATGCCGGACGCATCGCGTACCTGCCTATATTGGCATTCAGGTTGATGTTTTCTGTCAGTTCGTAAGTTGCCGAAAGCCTTGGAGATAGCTGATTCAGCGGGTTGCTCATGTTATTGTTGTAATTATTTCCCACAAAATTGACACCCAGCGACAATTTCAGCCTTTCATCCAGAAAATCGTCTGATGCCTGGGCGAATGCCTGATAGCCAAATAAATTAATATCGGTGCTGTAATTCAAATTGCTCGCATTGTTGTTGAAATAAACCAGGCGGGAAGTGGCGTTGGTGTATCTCGACAGTGTAACGCCTGCCCCCCAGGAAAACTTAATATTTCCTCCGGGATAGTTTTGTTCGAACCTGAATTTGTTCTCAATTTCGTCTGAAGTATAATCGGAAATCTTGCCCAGACTTTCATCGTTGTCTTTGTATTTAAAACTTGAATTACGCAACATGTTGCGGCTCAGCACCCAGGTGTCGAAATGATTGTCGGAGAAATGTTTGTAAACAGCTCCCACCGTATAATTCCATTGTTTGTACACCGGCAGATAGGATAGGAGGTAAGTTTGAGCTTCTGTTGGGTTTTCAATCCCCAGATTTAGTGTCATGTCATCAATGGCTCCGATACCTAATAAAGTCAGCTGATTTTTTTTGTCGAAATCAATTTTATATTTTACCTGAAAGTCATTATAGGTTGGTAAGAACGGGAGTCCTATCAAACTAAACAGCAGTTGCAGGTAAGATTGACGTGCGGAAACAATAAAATTCGATTTTTCTCCGATGGGTCCGTCAAGGGTAAAGGCTGCATCGGAAGCTCCAATGGATAATTTACCCTGGATTCTTTCTTTGTTTCCTTCCCGTTGTCTGATTTCCATGACAGAGCTGAGAGCATTTGTGCGGTTGGCCGGATAGGCACCGGTGTAAAAGTTGATGTCCTGTACAAAATCGGGATTGATGATACCTACCACGCCACCGGAAGATCCTTGTGTTGTAAAGTGGTTGATAACAGGAATTTCAATGCCGTCCAAGTAAAATACGTTTTCCGACGGACCGCCGCCGCGTACGATCAGGTCATTGCGATTCGGGTCAGTAACCGCCACCCCGGGCAGGGTTTGTATCAGTTTGGATACATCCCTGTTGACCCCAGCACTTTTTTCAATTTCCTGAACACCAATGTTGGTGACGGAAAGCGGACTCTCAATTTTCTTCGCATTGGGATTACGTTTTACCACAAATTCGTTTAGTACCTGTGTCGTTTCATTCACAGGAATGTCAAGAAAGGTTGTTTGATTTCCCTGTACCTGTATTTCAGATGATAAGGTTGTCTGAAATCCAACCAGGCTGACTACCAGTTGTTTGAAGCCGGGTTCAATGCCTGTGAAGATGTAATTTCCGTCTAAGTCGGAGGTAGAACCAATGTTTGTGCCCTGAATGATGATGTTCGCAAACTCCAGTGGTTCATTCGTTTTCGAATTATAAATCCTACCTCTGATGGTACCCTTTTGTGCCAGCACGAAAGAGGAGAAGAGGAGGAGAATTGCTGTTATGTTAAAGATTCGATTCATATTGTATATTTTGTAATTTGCAGTTATAGTAGAGACAGGGCGTGCCTTGTCTTTACATGTTATTCACTAAAATGATTTTCAACCCGTTCTGCCGTTAATTTAGAACTAATCACCGCCATAGGTAATCCTGCTCCGGGTACGGTGGATGCACCCACATAAAAGACATTGTTATAATCTTCATCTTTGTTGGCCGGTCGGAATGCTCCGATTTGCATCATGTGATGAGATAATCCCAGGCCACTTCCCATGTAGAGATTGAAGTATTTCTCCCATTCTACTGGTGTGTAAATTGTCCTGGAAATTATGGAGTTTGTAATATCCTGCCCGATGCGTTTGGAGAAATCGCTGATGATGCTGTCCACAATCTTATCCTTATCGTCCCAGTTTTTCTTGTAAAGCATATTGGGGACGGGACAGACGAAAAACAAACTTTCGCAACCTTCAGGAGCACAATCGTTATTGTGCTTGGATAACATATTAACGTAATAATAAGGCTTCTCCAGAGTGTCGGGCTGTTTTAAAACCTTCAGCGCGTAATCTTTGTAATTGCTCCCCAGAAAATAATTGTGATGATTTACCTGGGGCAATTTACCTTTTACCCCAATGTAAAAGGTCAGATACCCCATGGTCCACTTCATTCTCCGGAGTCTGCTTTCCCTGTATTTCCGTTTGTTCAGCACCCTGCCCCGGAATACGGCTGCATCTGCATTGATGACATAGGCGCTGGCAGTCCAGACTTTACCGGTCTGATCGATGAGTTTCGTTATTTTTCCATCTTTCTTCTTAAATCCGGTGATTTCCACGCCATAGCTGATTTTAACACCGGCTTTTTTCAACTCCTCAACCAGTCCTTCCACGATCTTATACATCCCGCCTTTGACGTTGTAATATCCGTCGTGTTTGAACTCTATATGTGAAAGCAGGGTGTAAACAGCCGAAGTGTCGAATGGTGTTCTGCCTAAGAAAAATGCAATAAGCGAAATGATTTGTTGGGCTTCTTTAGAGTCAAAATGTTGTTCTACCTGTTGCCAGAATGTTTTGAGTAAAACAGGCAGGTGCACCGGATTTACTTTCATCAGGGTAATCAGGTACTGCAATACAGAGTCGAAATTGGATTTGATAACAATGTCGACCGTGTCATTATAAAGAGCCCCCGACTTACCCAGGTATTTCAACATCTTTTCTTTAAAATCAGGTTCTTTTTCCGCAAACTCGGCAGCCAGTTTGTCGATGTCTTTATATAACGTATAGGTTTTCGGACTATCGCTGAAGTTTACCGTATAAAGCGGGTCCAGTTCGATAAACTCAAACGGAAGCTCTATGCCGCAATCTTTCGCGAATTCTTTAAACTCATACGACATGCTGAAGAAACTCGGTCCGGTATCGAAAGTAAAACCGTCTTTTTTAATTTGATTAAGACGCCCCCCCGCCTGGCTGTTTTTTTCGATTATTTCAACATCATATCCTTTTTTTGCCAGTCGCAAGGCAGTTGTTAACCCACCCAATCCGGCTCCTACCACTAATACTTCTTTTTCCATTTTATTAAACATTATATCATTTAAAAATATAAAAACTAATATTTAATCACATTAGTCACGTAAGTGCTAAAATAATTAAATGATAAAAAACGCTATTTTTTTGAGAATTTCGGATATAGTTCTTTTTTTACCCACTGAAATTCAGGTTCAGCTTTTAGTGCTTTTTGTAAATATATTAATGCTTTATCCTGCTGATTATATTCATAATAGGCCGTTGCAATCACGGTTAGTAAATTCAGATAGTTCCAGTTCTTTGTTGTCCATGATGTGTTTCGCTCCATGTTTTTTAGTGCCTGTAAATAATGATTCATGGCTTCATCTTTAGCACCACCGAAGAATTCCGGAGTGTAAAATAAGATGTTACCATACAGAAAGAAGCCCAACGGGTTTTTAGGATCAGACTCCATGGCTGTTTTGGCATACGTGATACTCTTATTCCCGATAAAGGGCGCCTGCATTTTATTCAGGCCAATTCTGAATCCAATCATCGAACCTCTGTAAGCGGCAATCATCGAAGGCTGATAGTTCCTTTTTTCCAGAATTTCCATGTTCTTTTCCATTTTTTCCATCCAGACTTTTGCTTCGTTTTTTTTATTGGTTCCCAGACACCAACCGATGTAACCGTATTGATAGTTAATTTGCTCCAGCAGAAAAGCGTTGCTCTGGTTTTTTTGTTGTTCAGTCTCCTGTAAAATTTTTTTCCATTCAGTCATGTTACCTGAAATGTAGGCATCATATATCCGGCTGCTGAATGTAGGTTCGGCAACAGCAGGATATAATAACAACAGCATCAGCACGGTTAAGCTATATTTCTTCCTTTCCATTGGTAAGTCTTGTTTCTTTTGTGTTTAATTGATCGTTTAATCAGTAATCCTAAGTTATAAAGCTGGGTATAATGCAACAGGATGTTGTCAGCAACTTTTTGCCGGCTCGTAATCGAAATGAATATGCGTGTCCCTGCGGTTATTAAAATGTATATCGGTGTATAAAACCAGGGTAAGAAAGTCATTATCCAGATTATTCCGGTGAAAGTAATAAGCCAGAAAATGATAGCCAGTAAATATGAGTTTCCAAAAAAAGCTGCTACATTTTTGCTGAAACCTTCCATGGCTTCTTCATAATTATCATACATCCTGCAACTGATATCATCATTGCCGGTCAGACATGCAATCTTCATTTTTTTCTTTTTCAGGAAACGGGCTATCTGAATATCTTCCACTTTCTCATGCTTAAACCTTTTGTGAGGCTCAAATGCCCTGTAAATATCTGTGTCGAAAAACATAAACTGACCGTTTGCCGCTGATATGGAAGAAAAACCTGAGCGTCTGACTAAAAATAAGGGTAATAGACTCAGCAAAATATAATTCATGATGGGTATCACTTTCTTTACTCCTCTGTTTTCGAGTATTTGTTTTGGAAACACTGAAAGAAAAACCGGACGTTTCTTTTCGAAATACCCCGTGATGCTGCTGATTGCTTCTGGTTTTAGCCTGACATCTGCATCTAAAAAAAACAAATATTTACCTTTTGCTGCTTTTGCTCCCCGGTAACAGGCATGATTTTTTCCCAACCAGAAACTGTCAGGCAATCCGGAACTTATCAGTTGTATTCTGGAATCTGCAACTGCTTTTTCTGTAACGATTTCTCTGGAATTGTCTTCCGAATCATCATCCACCACGATAATCTCTAAATTTCGATAACATTGTTGTGTCAGGTCATTTAATAAATTTTCAATTTTTCCCGATTCATTTCTAACCGGAATAATGACTGAAATCAGGTGGTCGGCAGTGGTTTTGTACAAACCATAATTTACCCTGAAGACAACATTCAGCAATGCAATCAGTAATTGCAATCCGGCAAAGATCATTATGAAGTAGGCGAAGTATATCATATTATTATTTTACTTTGTTCTTCCATGCAGGCATTGTAGAAAGCCTGGTATTGTTCTTCATAATTATTCTTCGTAGATTGCCCTTTGTCAGCTTCTTTGGTGTAAAGATATACAGTTGGCTTTTCGTGTTGAAAGTAATCGACAAATTGAACCAAAAGAACAGTCTTGGTTGTCTCTGCTGTTTTGATACGGTTAATTCCTTTCATAAACCGGATATCATTGCAACAAGATGAATAGAGTTTTCCCTGCGGATAAATCAATACCAGATTGTTTGTATCCTGTAATAGCTCAGATGCGTACCGGAGACTTTCAAGTATTGATTTGTTGTGCGGGGCTACAGAAAAACCGCCGGCATAAGAAAACAGCCACCTTTTTGCTAATTCTTTCTCATCCATCATAAAGTGGAATTTCTTTTTAAACAGCTTGATGTTTAAATACAAAGCCCAGAATCCATCCCACCAGCCGAGGTGATTGGAGACTAGTAATACAGCATGATTACTTACATCAATGTCTCCTTTGATCACTACCTGCTGAAAGTTATGTCTGATTTTCTTCTTTGAATATGTGTTGAAGAAGTTGACAGCCAGTGGATTATGTTTTGCCTTGATAATCATTTAGAACAAGATGAACAGAATTACAAAAAAAACAAACTGAGCTATAAGCACTGTTTCTGAGAGTTTGTTCTTTATTTTAATGCCGCTGAACTGAATCAGGGCATGAAACAAGGACGCAATCACAAACCAGGCGATATAATTTTCAATCGGAATAATTCCATTTTTCCACGACCACATGTCCATCCGGGGAGCTACCTGCTCCATGATAAGATCATAAACCAACATCATGCCCGCACCCAATGCAATTCGTATAATATTATGGATTTTTATTTTTTGCGTGATGGTTGCGGTTGTGTAAACGAGCAATAACCAGTTTAATCCGATGATAAGAGGTGTATCCCATAGTTTCCATCCGAGGCCTTTTCCATAAACGTATTCACCGAATATAATGCCTGTTTGAACACCGATAATCTCAATAAAAAAACCTGATAGCAGAATCAAACTGAAAATCAGTATTGTTATTACTGAAAATTTAGTTTCGTGGTGTGTTAACAGCAATCCGAAGTTCATCAGCAGCGCTAAAGGAGTCAGTTTCATGAATAGAGCGGAAGTGGCCGGAATCACCATTCCTGCAATTCCAATGATATAAAACCAAACCAGAAAACGCCGTATTTCCTGCGGATCCTTGAGTATTGTTATCAGTTTATTTGATTTCATGCATGCATGTTTTTTGCGTGAGCCTGAACCTGCTGGACAATTATCTTAAACCATGCTGAGTATTTTTCCGGAGAAACACTTACTTCGTTCAGAAGGGTCAGGTAATCAACATAACGATAATCCATCACTTCCTGCGGATTGGGATTGGGTTTATCATCACATACTCCCCAGAAAACATGATCGATTTCGTGCTCGGTCAATCCGTTTTCAAGCTCAGCTTCGTAGTAAAAACTGAATAGATCGGTTAGAGGTGCTGTAATGCCCATTTCGTACTTCAGCCTCCTTACTGCAGCGTCAGCTGTCTTTTCTCCCGGGGCAGGGTGACTGCAACATGCGTTCGACCATAATCCTTTCGAATGGTACTTGTCGGTTGTTCTTTGCTGCAATAGCCATTCTCCCTTGCTATTGACGATGAAGACCGAAATGGCACGATGCAGATGAGCTCCCAGATGAGCTTCTATCTTATTCATACTCCCAATGGCAACATCCTGTTTATCCACTAATATTACATCATTATCAACCATATTGTCAAATCATTTTTAGTTTATACATGAATAAAGCTTTCAGCAATAACAAGGTTTTTTTGAAATTCGAAATGCGTACCCTGACATGCAATATCTGTGAGGAAGGGGTGTGTTCAATTTTCTTTAATAATGTTGAATAATACAAATAGGCTGTTAATACTGCCAGACGGGAACGCCCGGGCAAAAAGCCGATACCTTTGTAAGCCTCCTGAAATTCAACTTTAACCTCATCCACAATTATAGTTTTTGCCTGTTCATCAAATGAATCCATCCGGCAATTGCAAAAATAAGTGCGTTGTAAGTCGTGTATATCGGTTTTTAGATCCCTCAGAAAATTTACTTTTTGAAAAGCTGAGCCTAGTTTCATCGCCGGTAGTTTCAACTCCTCATATGAGTGCTTATTTCCGTGGGTGAAAATTTTCAGACACATCAGTCCTACTACATTGGCTGACCCATATATATATTGTTCCGTTTCATCTTTATTTGTATAGTCCTTCTTATTCAGATCTGCTTTCATACTCTGCATGAAAGCATCTATTAATTCGTACGGAATATCATATTCATTTACAACCTGCTGAAAAGCATGTAAAACCGGATTAGTGCTGATTCTTTCAGCTATGGCTTCCTTCAAGTCGTTTTCGAGTTTATCTAATAACTTTTCTTTGTTATAATCATGAAAAGTATCCACAATCTCATCGGCAAGCCTGACAAAACCATAGACCCCGAAAACAGCCGAACGCATATCTTTTTCAAGCATGCTTACAGCACTGTAAAAAGATGTGCTGTAAGATTTGGTAATAAGCTGTGCAATTTTAAAAGTTGCTTTGTTGTATACTTCCATAATTTGATTCATTTGACGAGCAAATATAGTATGATTTTGTATTATACCAAACAAAATAAGTACAAATTTGTTCTAAATTTGTAGTCATAACAAAAAATAATTGTATTTTTGTGTTGTTTTAAGTGTTTATTTTTATGAAAGCGAAACATATTTTGCTTGATCTGCTTGATTATCTGGAGCTTTATGTTGCAGATAATGAGAGAGATGGTCGAAAGCTGAGTACGGCTGATTTTATAGGTTTTCTCAATAAGAATATAGAGATAGCATCGCTTAAGCGGGATGCAATAAGTGGAGGAAAGGATGATTTTCTGATGGACCAGTCAGTTAACAGTAAAATTTCGACGGATATTTCTATTTTGGTTTCATTGCTTTTCAGATATGCCAAGAACTACATTAAAAAAGCGTTGAAAGGAAGTAAGATTAATACTGCAGATGAATTCTCATTTTTAATTACTTTGCTTACTTACGAGAGTCTTTCCAAACAGGAATTAATAAATATTCAGGTAATGGAAAAGACTTCCGGTATTGAGATTATCAATCGGTTGATAAAAAAAGGGTACATTTGTCAGTTTGATGATGAGGTCGACAAGCGGAGTAAGAGGATCAGGATCACGGATGCAGGTAGGAAAGAGCTTATTTCCATATTACCACAGATGAATATGGTTGCCAGAATAATCGTTGGAAAGTTAAGCAAAGATGAGCAACAGACCCTGGTTTATTTACTCCGCAAACTGGATGATTATCATAATGACATATTCCTGAATCAAAAACAGGCCGGATTGGAAGAAATAGCCGGTTTAAATGAATAGAGTTAATATTAACCGTATTATGGTGCCTATTTTAACTTCAATTTAAACAAGTTAACGTGATAAATAACGTTTTTTATGTCAAAAAACATTGTTTTTTTTGTGTTGTCCCATATAATAAAGTATCTTTGTGCCGTTATATACGTGTAGGTGTTGCTTAAAAGTAAATTATCTCAAGTCTTGATTTAAGGTCTGTTTTTGTTTAAGTTGTAAATTTTATTTGTCCTTTGCCGGTTTGCTTATTTGGGTATAAACAATCATTTAATTTGCAGGCAGCCGGTCCCGTCTGGTACCATCTTGTTTATTTATTTTTATTAATTTATAATAAACACTTCAGAAATTATAAAACAAACACTATTTAAAGTTGTTGCTGTTATATGACTTTTATTAGGCGTTTACATTGTTTTTCCAGGATGAAGAAAAAATATTTAATCATATTAAGTAGCCTGTTTGCATTCTTTTCGTATTCGCAATTACCTGACAGAACTGTTAATTTCAGCAATACAATAGGAAGTGCAGCCGGTTTTACATCTATTTCAGCAGCACTTTCCGGGGTTTCTGCTCCGGCTACAATCTGGGTGGCGGCAGGGAATTATATGGAAGAAGAGATTATTGTGCCTTCGGGTGTGACTATAATAGGAGGTTTCCCTGTCAATGCAACATCGTATAGCGATAGAATTTATCCCGGAAATGCCAGTTCAAATCAGCAATCGGTTTTAGATGGCAATTATGCGCATCGGGTAGCGACAGTATATGGTACATTGGATGGATTCGTGATTACCAAAGGCTATGTTTTTGATTCCATCCCAAATTCTATCAATGGTTCAGGTGGCGGTGTGCTGATTGACGGGGGTGTTGTGATGAATTGTATTATCCATAATAATGTTGCATCGGAAGTAACTCCTTCACCTGCAACTATTCCTGGTACTTTTGTGGCAAGTATTGGTGATATTTATTGTACAGACGGAACTATTTTACAGCCGGTTTATTCCCTGAACCAGCAGGGGAAAATTATTGCGACACTGAGTGGTGGTATTCCGGCAGGAAAAGTGGTGCAGGGTATTATTTTTTATGTCGACCCATCGCCTACTGCAAATAAGTTTTATGTGATGGCGAAGGTCAGTACATCAAAAAAAATGTTTTTTAACCCGACTTTTGATGTGCCCGGAATTCCCAATATTGCCTTGTCGAATGATGCCAGATCGGATTTTGACGGTCGGGCAAATACGGATTCACTGAATGCATATATTCCAAGATGGATTGCACAAATGGGAGGTAATCCCTGGTATAATAATGATTATGCTGCAAAATATGTGAATGAATACAATATCCCGGCTGGTACACAGGGGCAATGGCATCTTCCTTCAGGAGGAGAACTGTATAAGATGTGGGAGGTGTTTCCGCAAATGGAGGCATGTGCGCGCGATGTGCTGGGCTGGACAACTGATCAGACCCCTATGTTTAAAAAGGATTTTTACGTGTCATCAACAGAATATAATGCAGGTGAAATTTGGGCATTAACGACCTATTCCTACCCTTGGGGAGGCTGGGGTTTGGCAAGGGGTAATAAAACACAGAGTGGGTACATTGTTCCGGTTTCTGTAAAGAGTCAA
>VSSQ01000723.1_pt1 | contig 17227 bp, 11 predicted proteins | sample 4763081 | NCBI WGS metagenome assembly VSSQ01 (sample SAMN12137344, study PRJNA551015) | bioreactor metagenome | isolation source: SDC9 anaerobic chlorinated ethene degrading culture | place: USA: Knoxville, Tennesee | collected 2015-01-01
CGAGAGGGCAGGCATCCCCATGGTGGTCACCACCGCCACCAACCCTTACGTGACAATCGACCAGAGGTCCGGCAAGGTCCGCCCCTTCGCCTTCCGCCCCTGCTTCATCGACCCCTTCCAGGGAACAGTGGCGGCCCGGTTTGCCGTGACCGACCTCGGCGCGAAGAAGGGCGCCATTCTCTACGACGTGGGATCGGACTACGGCCAGTGGCTCGCGAAGTACTTCGAGGAGGCCTTCGTGGAGAAGGGCGGTGCCATCGTGGCGAAGGAAGCCTTCAGGACCGACGAGCTCGACTACAGAGCCCAACTCGGCAAGATGAAGGATCTGGCCCCTGACGTCATCTTCATCCCCACCAGCCAGAAGGAAGCCGCCATGGCCGCCAAGCAGGCCAGGGACCTCGGTATCGGCGCCGTGCTCCTCGGGACAGACAACTGGGGCAGTCCCGACCTCATCGAGCTCGGCGGCAGCGCCATAGACGGCGGGTATTTCGTGAACCTCGCGGACCTGGCGGACCCCGATATCCAGGATTTCGTGGCCGAGTACAAGGCGGCCTTCGGCGAAGAGCCCGTGCTTCCGAACCCCGTTATGGCCCAGGATGCCCTCATCATGATCGTGGAAGGCCTGAAGAAGGCAGGGACCACCGACGGCGCCAAGCTCGCCGACGCCCTCGCCAACCTGAAGGACATCAAGGTTACCAGCGGCCCCCTCACTATCAACCCCGAAGATCACAACCCCCTCGACAAGCCCGCGGTGATCCAGCAGGTTGACGTGGCCAACAAGACTTTCAAGTTTGTGAAGAAGTACTTCTCTGTCGAATAGACGGGGCTGAGCATCACCGGGGGCGCCCTTCGCCCGGGCGTTCCCCGGTTTTTTAAAAAATCCGTCCGGGACCGGGATAGCCGGAGGAGAGGCGACCTTTCCCAATACGCTCAAAGGATGTGTGGGCCGGATTGTTCCTTCAGACACTGATAACGGGCCTCTCCATAGGAGGCATCTACGCCCTGATGGCGGTGGGCTATTCCCTCGTCTTCAGCGTGCTCAATTTCAGCAATTTCGCCCACGGCGCGGTCATAATGCTCGGCGCCTACGTGGGGCTTGCCCTGGCGACGAAGCTCAGCCTGGGATTCGGCCTCGTCCTCGCGGGAAGCATCGCGGGAGCGGGGATCATCGCTGTTCTCAACGAACGGCTCGCCTATTCGAGCCTCCGCAGGCGGAAGGCTCCCTCCCTGTACCTCATGATCAGCGCCATGGGGTGCGCCGTGTTTCTCGAGAACCTGGTCTATGCCACCATCGGTTCACGGTTTTACGCCTTTCCCGAGTTCTTTGCCCGTCAGGTGATCACCGTCGGGGGAAGCAGCGTCAGCCTTCTTGACGTGGGGGCCTTCCTCTTCGCCCTTGCGGCCATCCTGGGACTTCACCTTTTCATAACCCGCACCCGTACCGGAATAGCCATCCGGGCCGGTGTCTCCGACATGACCATGTGCTCCCTCATGGGAGTTGACCTGGACAGGCTCATCGCCATCGTCTTCCTTCTTGCCGGCGGGTTCGCCGGAGTGGCGGGAGTCTTCCTGGGAATAAAGTATCTCGTGTACCCCACCATGGGGTGGGTCACCAACAAGGCCTACATCGCCGCCGTCATCGGCGGTCTGGGGAGCCTTCCCGGTGCTCTCGCAGGCGGGCTTCTCCTCGGCGTTGTGGAGACCTTCGTCTCCTCTTACGTTTCGAGCGTGATGCGGGATGTGTTCAGTTTCACGCTCCTGATCGCCTTCCTCGTCTGGAGACCCAACGGTCTCTGGGGGCAGGACAGCGAGGAAAAGGTGTAACCATGGACTATATTCTTTCCATTGTGATTCTCGCGTGCATCAACATGATCGCCGTGCTCGGCCTCTCCATCTTCACCGGGTTCACGGGGCTTTTCTCCCTTGGGCACGCCGCTTTCGTGGCAGTGGGCGCCTACACTTCGGCGATCCTTACCTACTACTACTACGTTCCCTTCTATCTCGCCCTCGCGGCGGGGGCTGCGGCGGCAGGGCTCGTCAGCCTGGTCATCGGTGTTCCCACCCTCCGGGCGAAACTCAGGAGCGACTACTTCGCCATAGCCATCCTCGGCTTCGGCGAAGCCCTCCGGGTCATCCTCGAAAATCTCGAGATAACTAACGGCGCGAGGGGGCTTCCGGGCATCGACGGGTTCACCACCCTTCCCGTGGTGCTGGTCTGCCTCGCCGGAGGCGTGCTTGTGGCGAGGAACTTCCTCCGCTCCCGGTGGGGGGCGGCATGCATCGCCATCCGGGAGGATCCCGTGGCCGCCGAAATGGCAGGCGTGCGGCTTTTCCGCACCAGGCTCCTTTCCCTGGTGGTAAGCGCCGTCTACTGCGGACTCTCGGGAGGACTGCTGGCCCATTTCCTCTCCTTCATCCAGCCGGTCATGTTCACCCTGGTACAGTCCACCCAGCTCCTGGCAGCGGTCATCGCCGGCGGTATGGGCAGCATCTCCGGGCCCCTCATCGCCTCCTTCGTCTTCATCGGCCTCCCAGAGGCCCTCCGGGTGGCCCAGATGTGGCGCCTGGTGGCCTACGGCCTTCTTCTCGTGCTCATTATGGTCTACCGGCCCCAGGGGCTCATGGGATACTCCGAACTCTCCAGGTTCTTCAGGAAAAACGGGAACCCTGAAGGGAGGTCCCGGTCATGACAGCGGCCGGAAGACCTCTCCTCGAGGTGGCTGGGCTCACGAAAACTTTCGGGGGCATCCGGGCGGTGGACGGATTTTCCTTCGGGGTCACTGAAGGCTCCATCACGGGAATCATCGGCCCCAACGGCGCGGGGAAGACCACGGTGTTCAATCTTGTCACGGGCATCTACCGCCCCACTGAGGGGACCATCCTCTTCGAAGAGGAGGAGATGGGAGGGCTCCGTCCCGATGCCATCGTCAGAAAGGGCATCGCCAGGACGTTCCAGAATATCCGCCTCTTCAACAGGCGAACCTGCCTTGAAAATGTCCTCACCCCCCTCCTCCAGAGGGAGCCGTGCAGTTTCCTCGGCGCCCTCCTGGGGACTCCGGGAACCCGGCGCATGGAAAGGGAGCTCCACGACAGGGCCATGGATCTCCTGGCGTCCCTGGGCCTCGAACGGTACGCGGACTGGCAGGCGAACACCCTGCCTTACGGCCTCCAGCGCAAGCTGGAGATCGCCCGGGCCCTCGCAACGGAGCCGAAGCTTCTGCTTCTGGACGAGCCTGCGGCCGGCATGAACCCCGAGGAGACCCGGAGTCTCGCCGCCCTCGTCTCCGAGGTCCGGGAGAAATTCAGCGTGACCATCCTGCTTATCGAGCACCATATGGACCTGGTGATGAACATCTGCTCACCCATCGTGGTGATGAACTTCGGTGCCCTCCTCGCCGCGGGAACGCCGGACGAGGTCCGGGCGAACCCCGGTGTGGTGGCGGCGTACCTCGGGAAAGGAAAGAAGAGCCATGACCGTACTGCGGGTTGACAGCCTCCACGTCCATTACGGCACCATCCATGCCGTCCAGGGGATCTCCTTCTCCCTCGAGGAGCGGGAGATCGTGTCCATCGTCGGCTCCAACGGGGCCGGAAAATCCACCGTCATGTGGACCCTGGCGGGGGTGGCGGAACGGTCCGGGGGTACCGTGGAGCTTTTCGGCAGGCCCCTTCCGGTGAAGCCCCATGAAGTGGTTGCCCGGGGGCTGGCCCTCGTGCCTGAAAGGCGCCGTCTCTTCTCGGCCCTCACGGTGGAGGAAAACCTGGTCATGGGGGCGTACCGGAGAAAGAAGGACGAACGGGTCGCGGAGGACATGGAACGTTGTTTCCGCCTCTTTCCCATCCTGAAGCAGCGTCTGAAGCAGCGTTCCGGCACCCTTTCCGGGGGGGAGCAGCAGATGCTGGCCATCTCGAGGGCCCTTATGGGAAGTCCCAGGATCCTCCTTCTGGACGAACCCTCCCTCGGCCTGGCGCCCATCGTGGTGGACACCCTCATGGAGACCATTCTGCAGATCCGGGACGGGGGGATGACGGTGCTGCTCGTGGAGCAGAACGCCACCCAGGCGCTGGAAATCAGCGACAGGGGGTACATCCTCGAAGCGGGGCGGTTCATTAAGAGCGGCAGCGGACCGGAACTCGCCGGAGACCCGGAGATCATCAGGGCCTACCTCGGGGGCTGAACAAAATCTGAACGTAAAAAACGCCGCCGGGGATCACTCCCGGCGGCGCAGTCTATCCCTGAAATCCTCCGGCCCCTTCCCGAAAAGGGCCGAAAATCCTTCTCCATCCCCTTTTTCCCCTGTCCGGAATTTTTTCAGCAGTTCTTCGAAACGGCGGACGTCTCCTTCCGGATAGCCCCTTGTGGCTGAGGCGATCTCCCCGGTCCTCTCCCTGCTGCTCCCGCCGGCGCCGTAAGTGACGCTGATGAAATCGGGGGACAGTTTCCTGAGGGCGGCGATGGTGTCGAAGATGGTTTCCAGGGGCGTCTCCGGCTTCGGCGGGAAAATCTCGAAGGAGACGGCCGGGCGGGTCCGCCCGAGGATATCCCGGATAAACATGTCCTTCATTCCTCCTTTTCGTTCTGCCCGCCGAGGAGAGACTCCACGAGGCGGACCGTGTTCACCGCATCGGGGGCGAAACCGTGGGCCCCGATGGAATCGGCGAAGGAAGCGCTCACGGATGCCCCGCCCACCAGGACGAAGACCCGGGGGAGGCGGTGCCGGATTTCCGAAACAGCCGAAGCCATGGTCTTCATAGTGGATGTCATGAGGGCTGACAGCCCGATGACGTCATACTGTCCTTTTTCCGCCTCCTCGAGAAGGACGGAGCAGGGAACGTCTTTCCCGAGGTCGGTCACCAGGTACCCGTGGCTTCTGAGGATAGTGCCCACCACGTTCTTGCCAAGGTCGTGCAGGTCTCCCTCCACGGTGGCGAGGAGAACCCGGCCCCTGGGTTCTCCTCCGGAGGCCGCGAGAAGCTCCATGGCCCTGTCGCAGACCGTCCGGGCGGCCTCTGCGGAGAAAATGAGCTGGGGAAGAAAAAACTCCCCCCTGTCGTATTTTCCGCCCACCGCTTCGAGAGCGGGGATGACCCCTTCGTTCACCACTGAAAGAGGGGAGGCTCCCCTGTCAAGAATCCGGCCAGCCAGGCTCCCGGCCCTGTTGCTGTCTCCTTCGATAATGGCGGTCCCCAGGTCCCGGTAGGGGCCTTCCGGAAGGAAAGCGGCCTCTGTTTTTTCCGGGGGCCGGGAAGTGTCCGCCGCCGGTTCCCGGGACTGACGGGAGGAGAGAAAGCCCGGGGCTCCGGTTAAAAAGCGGCTTCCCCTGGGGTCCCTCCCGGAAAGCAGCTCGGAAGCGGCGAGGGTCTCCATCATCCACGGATCCAGCGGGTTCATGATCGCCGAATCGAGGCCGGACGAAACCGCCATGGCGAGGAAGGTCCTGTTCAGCAGGGCCCGGGCAGGCATGCCGTGGGAGATGTTGCTCACCCCGAGCATGGAGGTTATCCCCTCGTCCCGAAGAAAGGCGAGCACCGCCAGCGTAGCGGCGGTGGCGTTCATGTCGGCTCCTGCCGCGAGGGTCAGGCCGTCCACGATGAGGGCGTTCCGGGGAAAACCGAGGGAGTCCGCCGCTGAAAGGATGTTCATGATGACGTCGATCCGCTCTTCCGCCTTTTCGGGAAGGCCGTTTGCGTCAATGGGCAGGACCGCTGCTGCCGCCCCGTGGAGCTTTGCCAGGGCAAGCCCCGGGTACAGGGAATCATCCCTGGCCGTGAAGGAATTGATCAGGGGGATGCCAGTGACGGCGCACAGGCCGGATTCGAGCACCGAACGGGAGTCGCTGTCTATGGAGAGAGGAAGGTCCGACGACTGTTCCGCGGCGGCGACGGCGGCCTTCATGGCCGCTTCCTGGTCGATGGTTGGAAGACCCACGTTGACGTCGAGCACCATCGCTCCGGCTGCGGTCTGGTTCCGTGCTTCCTCCCGGAGTGTGCTCCATTCCCCCCTGGCGATTTCGTCCCTGAGGGGAGATTTCCGTGAGACGTTAATCCGCTCTCCGACCACGAGGAAGGGATGTCCCTTCCCGGCGAGGACGAGCCTGCTCCTGCTCGCCAGGGGAGTACCCCGCGCGGGGGTGCTCCGGACCGGAAGAAGACCTGCAAGGGCCCCCGTCAGGGCGGCAATATGCTCCGGCGTGGTTCCGCAGCATCCTCCGACCACTCTGGCTCCGGCCCCGGCCAGTTGTTGTCCCAGGGCGGCGAAGCGCTCCGGGGAAATGTAGTCCCCGTCTCCGGGAAGGCCGGCGTTGGCGTAGACGAACACGGGCAGCCCACCATGGGAGGCGAGTTCCCGGACCACGGGAATATAGGTTTCCGGGCCAACTCCGCAGTTGGCTCCTACTCCGGAAGCCCCGGCAAGGCAGGCCCAGTTGGCTGCCACCTCGGGGGGAGTCCCCGTGACGGTGCGCCCCAGGCGGTCGAAGGTGAAGCTCACCACGAAGGCCATGCCGGGAGCGGCATCCTTCACCGCCAGCACGGCAGCCTTCGCTTCGCGGAGGTCGAGCATGGTCTCGATGAGGAAGAAATCCGCCCCTCCTTCGGCCAGGCCTTCCGCCTGGAACCTGAAGGCCTTCCGGGCTTCTTCGAAGGTCAGTTTTCCGAAGGGAGCGAGCAGTTCCCCCAGGGGACCCATGGAGCCGGCGACAAGCCCACCGGGTCCGGCCGCGGAGCGGGCCAGGGCGGCCGCCCGTGCGTTGATTTCCTTCGCCCGAGCGCCAAGCCCCCGTGCCGCGAGCTTGACGGGGCTGCCGCCGAAGGTGTTGGTTTCGAGAATGTCCGCCCCGGCGGACCGGTAGGATGCATGAATGGATTCCACGATTTCGGGACTGCCGAGGTTCATTTCCTCGGGCAGAACGGGAGGATTCCAGCCCTTTTCCGCGAGAAGCGTTCCCATGCCTCCGTCGAGGATCAGGACCCTTTTCCCGTTTTCCAGATACCGGAGCAGTTCCCTGGGATTCATGACGTTTTCTCCTTCAGACCCGTGTAAATACATCAATATAGCAGAAAACTGCGGTTGTATCATGGAGTAAAATTTGGTAGCGTAGGATAGTATTGTAAACGAGTACATTAACTATCGTCCGGGGGAGATAACCGTGATTCCATTTACGAAAATGCAGGGCAACGGCAACGACTTCATTGTGCTTGACAACATGTCGGGCCAGTTTCCGGCGGAATTCCTTTCCAGGGCGGCCGTTTCGTACTGCAGAAGGCGTCAGTCCCTCGGGGCTGACGGTGTGCTTGTCGCGGAAACCTCTTCGGAGGCGGACTTCACCATGCGCCTTTTCAATGCCGACGGCAGCGAAGGGGAAATGTGCGGGAACGGTGCCCGGTGCATCGCCCGGTATGCCTTTGAAAAGAACATCGCGGGCAGGATCCAGCGTTTTTCCACCCTTGCGGGCATTATGGAGGCCGAAGTGGATTCTCCCTTTGTCGATCTCCGGATGGGAACCGTCTCCCTTGAGGGAGGGTGGTTCAACCGGCCTCTCTCCGTGGCCGGAGAGACGTTTCAGGCCTCTTTTCTCCGGGTGGGCGTTCCCCACGCTGTCCTGTTCTGTGAAACGGAACCGTCCCGGGAGCGCATGGTCCAGGTGGGAAGGACGGTCCGCCACGACAGGAACCTCTTCCCCGACGGCGCGAACGTGAATTTTGTCTTCGGGGACGGTGAGGCGGCCATACGGTCCGTTACCTATGAGAGAGGAGTGGAGGATCTCACCGATTCCTGCGGTACCGGATCCACCGCGTCCGCAATCTGCCGGCTTCTCCGGAACGGCCGCCCGTACCGTCCCGTCGCCGTAGTGGACGTGATCAACCCCGGCGGGGTGAACACGGTGACCCTCTCCTTCGGACAGGATGGAATGACAGTGGAAGCCTCCCTGAAGGGACGGACCGTTATCGTGGCCGAAGGCTTTCTAACGGAGGAATCCGAATAAATTAATGTTATAATCAGAATGGAAAACATCGTGTGAAGAAATTTCACACTCGGCCGCCCTTCCGGGCGGGAGAAAAGGAGGTCCTGATACCATGGGAAAGAAAAAGATGATAGGGCTGTTTCTGGTTGTCGGCCTGGCCGGGTTGGTTCTCATAGGAGCCAGTATGGATTTCGCCGGGGATCTCGTGGTCCGGGAGGCCACCAAGGCGGTGAAGGAAATGCTCGGCGCCGAGCTGACCGTGGACGGCATATCCGGCAACCCCGTCAAGGGATTCACCACGGGGAAGATCAGTCTCGTAAAGGAGGGAAAACCCCTCTTTTCCGCCGGTTTTCTCGTGGTCAAGCTCAACCTCATGTCCCTTCTCTCGAAGTCTCCGAAGCTGAGCGTGGTCTCGGTGGGTGGAGTAACCACCGATGCCGACGCCCTGGCGGAGCAGATCTCCCGGATCAGCTTCGAGGGCGGCGGCGAAGGGGAGATCCCGGTGGAGACGGTCCGTCTCGTGGACAGCACCGTGACGTCGAAATGGGCGAAGGCGGACATCACCAGCCTCGGTCTGTCGTTTTCGGGCAAGGATATCGACGCAGACCTTGACCTTGCCGTCAACGGCGTTCCCATCAAGGGAAAGACTGCCGTCCTGGTGGACGGAAAGGCTGTGGACGTGAAATCCATGGCGCTGAACGTGGGGAAAGGCTCCGTTTCGGCCTCGGGAAAAGTTTCCCCACGTCTTGCCGTGAGCGGTGCCATGAAGGATCTGGACCTGAAGGAGCTCATTGCCTTCTGGCCGGTGGTTCCCTCAGACGGTTTTGATGGAAAGGTGTCCCTCAACTTCCGGGGCGAGGGTGAATGGAATGCCCCGTCCCTCGCGGGAGACATTGATTACAGCGGAAAATCCGTTCTCGGCTATCCCGTGGACAGCGTCCGGGCCAAGTGGGCTCTCGGCGCCGACAAGCTTTCCGTTACCGACCTTGACGCCCGCGTCCTCGCCATGCCCCTTTCCGGAGGCATGAGCCTCGCCTTCGCTCCCGGAAAACCCCCGGTGCTTGACCTTGATCTCGCGGGGACGTCCATCAAGGTTGCCGAGCTGAAGAAGCTCTATCCGGACATGGGCGACCTTTCCGGCGAAATCGACAAGTTCACGGTGAAGCTCTCCGGGGCCGCGGATGCGCTGAACGGCACGGTGGAGTTCAGCGCTCCCGCCCTGGGCGCCTTCGGCTACAGCGTCACCAACTCGGCGGCCCAGGTGAAGATCAATCCCAAGGCGGCAACGGTGAGTGCGAAGAGCAATTTCGAAGGAGCACCCATCACGGCCCAGGGAACGGTTACCGACTACATGACTTCCCCGAAGCTGAATCTCACCGGCAATCTCCGGTCCTTCAACCTCGCGAAGGCGGCTGCCCTTGTCCCTGATCTGAAGAACCTCGCCCTCGCCGGGACGGTGAATGCCGACGTGACCGTCAAGGGAACCGCTGCCGTTCCAGAGATCACCGGAAAGGCATGGAGCGACAAGCTCACCGCCATGAAAGAGACGGTGGAGGCACCGGCGGTTTCCTTCGCCCTCAAAGGCAAGGCGGTCAACATTACCGGCGCGTCGGCCAAGTGGAGAGGCTCCTCCCTTTCAGGATCGGGAACGGTGGGAGGAGACGGGAAGCTGAACCTCAAGGCCTCTCTTGCGAACCTCCAGCCCGGTGCCATAGCGCCCTTCTACCCAGATATCGCCCAGTACAAAATCAAGGGGACGGTCACTGCGGCGGCAACCGTGACGGGAACTGCCGCCGCGCCGAAGATCGACCTGTCGCTCTCTTCCGGCTCCCTGGGAGTTCTCGACACGGCCACATTCAAGAACCTGAAGGTCGGCACCACCCTCGCGGGAGACCTGAAAGCCGTAGAGAAGGCCGATCTTGACCTCGACATCGCGGCAGGCAGCGCGGCCGTCCAGGGGATCACCCTCTCCGACCTGGCCGTGAAGCTGAAGAAAACGGGGCAGAAGATCACCATATCCTCCGCCTCGGTGAAAAGCGGCAAAGGTTCCATTACCGGTTCCGGGAGTGTCACCCTAGGAGCGAAGAAAGGCGATGAAGGCACCCTCGACCTTGCCGCGAAGATCTCCGGGGCCGACCTCGGCTTCCTCGCGGGCGCCGGAGGGATCGACATGCCTCTCGGAGGAGTGGTGGACGGCACGGTCACCGTCAAGGGGCCCTTGTCGAACCCGGCCGTGACGGTCAAGGCATCCTCGCCGAAGGTCTCTCTTCAGGGAATGGCCGTTACCGATGTTGCCCTTGGGCTCAGCGGAAATACGAAGGAAATGAAGATAGAGGAGTTCCGTTCAAAGTTCGGGGGAGGCACTCTCGGAGCGACGGGAAACGTCAAGCTGGGAGCGGCTCCCGATGTGACGGTGGATATCTCGGGGAAGGACCTCGACCTCGCTGCCCTCACCGCCGGAATGCCCGATGCCAAGGAACTCCGCATCGGGGGCAAGGTGAACGCCTCCTTTAAGGGGCGGTTCGCCGGCGCCTCCGGCAAGGGCGAAGGATCCATCACATCCCAGTCCCTGACGGTCATGGGCCTCAAGGCCTCTGCACTGAATTATCCCCTGGTCCTCGAGGGAAACAAGCTTTCCGGTAAGGGAGGAAGCGCCGGATTCTACGGCGGGAAGGTCTCCGGCAGCGGCTCCCTGGACATTTCGACCATGAAGTTCTCCCACAGCGCCGAACTCAGCGGCGTTGACGTCAACGGAGTCCTCCAGGACTTCACCGGAGGTCTCGGCGGAAAAGTCACCGGTCTTGCCCAGGGATCGGCCAACGTCTCCGGAACCCTCGCCCCCAAGTTCGCCCTGTCGGGCAAGGGGAGCGCCAAGATCGGCGAAGGGGCCGTCTCCGGGTTCACGGGACTGGATATCGTGACGAAGCTCCACGGTGTCAGCGGGATCAGATACACGGAGGTCACCGCTCCCTTCCGTCTCGAAACGGGACGCATCATTCTCGAAAAGGGAACGAAGGCGACGGCACCCAAGAACGACCCCCTTTACAGGTTCCTTACCGCGGAGGGACCCGTCGGCCCCAAGGGAGCCCTCAAGCTCCTGGTGGCGGGGAACGTGAATATCCAGATCATCAACGCCCTTGCCGGCGGAGCCTTGGGCGGCCTGACGGCGGGATCCCTGGAGGATGCCCTGAAGGGTGTTCTCGGAGGTGCCCAGAAAGGAATGGAAAAGGCGGACTTCCGGGATATCTCCCTGTCCGTGGGCGGTACAGTGGAGAAGCCTTCCGTTTCAAACCTGAAGGTGGCCCCGGGTGCGCAGCAGCCCGCCGCCCCGGCCCAGAAACCGGCAGAACAGCCCCAGGCGCCGAAGACTCCCGAACAGGCCATTCTTGAAAAGATAATCAAGCCTGCGGAAAAACCGGCTCCTGCTCCCGTGCCCGCTCCCGCTCCCACTCCGGCCCCGGCCCCAAAGCCCAAGCCCGAGGAGCCGAAAAAACCGGAGGACATCCTGAAGGAAAAACTCCTCGAATCCATCTTCAAGTAATAGACAACAGACCACAGGGGGAGGCGAAAGCCTCCCCCTTTCCTGCACACCCCCTGGCGATACACCGCCCCTGTACGTTCAGCCGGAGATATAATACGAGAAAAAAGGCCGGTTTCCCTTATCCGGTGGAAAAGGCGGAGTGAGAGCATGAACCTTTCCCAGGTTTCCATATCTGTCATTATTCTCGTGACCATGTTTTTCTTTCTGTGGGGCCGGTTCCGCCATGACATGGTGGCTCTGGGAGCCCTTATTGCCGGAGTTTTTTCCGGACTCATACCGGGGAACGAAGCCTTCGCCGGCTTCGGTCATCCTGCCGTGATCACCGTCATCGCAGTCCTCATCCTGAGCCGGGGAATCCAGACCACGGGAGCGGTGGATGCCCTTGTCGGAAAGACACTTCCCCCCGAGGCGGGCCCGGGACTGAGCATTCTCGCCTTCACTGGGCTGGCGGCTTTGCTCTCAGGCTTCATGAACAACGTGGGCGCTCTTGCCCTTCTCATGCCCGCCGCTCTTCAGACCGCGAAAAAACAGGGACTTCCCCCGGGCAAAATCCTCATGCCCCTTGCCTTCGGTTCAATTCTCGGCGGGACGACCACCCTCATCGGGACTCCGCCGAACCTCATTATTTCCGGCTTCCGTGACCGGGCCGGTCTCGGTGTCTTTTCAATGTTTGACTTCACGCCTGTGGGTGCCGTCGTGGCGTTCTTCGGCGTCCTCTTCGTGGGGCTTCTGGGATGGCGTCTTGTTCCGAACCGGGAACGCCAGGAAGGATCAGGTTTTGATACGGGAGCCTATCTCAGCGAAGTCCGAATTCCGGAAGGCAGTTCTTCGGCAGGCAAAAGACTGAGAGCGGTGGAGGGAATGCTGGACGAGGCGGACGCCCAGATCGTGGGCATGGTGCGGGGGGATGTTCACGTGGTGGCGCCCGATCCGGGCTATGTTCTCAGGGAAGGGGACATCCTTGTGATCGAGGCGGAACCCGAATCGCTCGCATCCGTCCTATCAACTGCCGGTCTCAGGCTCGAGGAGGATGTGAGCCCCGAAGAGGAAGAAAAGAAAGCCGGGGAGCGGCGGAGACAGAGTTTTGACATGTACCGGTTCAGACCGGAGCGGTCGGACGGCGGCAAAAAGGAGGGGGAGAAAGACGGGAATGAGCGGGAAGTTGCCGATGAGACTGGTGTCCGCGAACTTGTGGCCCTGCCGGGTTCACCTCTCTCGGGGTTCTCAGCCACAGACCTTCGCCTCCGTACGCGCTACGGCATCAACCTGCTGGCCCTGTCGCGAAAAGGCGTCCGTTCGCTGACCCGGCTCCGCACCACCGCAATCCGCCGGGGAGACGTGCTCCTGGTGCAGGGATCCCCTGACGCACTTTCCGCCTTTGCATCGGAGTATGACTGCCTTCCCCTCGCTTCAAGAGACATCAGGGTTCCGAAGAAAGGGGAGGCCTTCATCGCCTCCTTCGTCATGGGAGCCTCCGTTCTGCTCGCCGCTTTCGGCGTAGTCCCGGCCGCAGTGGCCTTCTCGGCGGGGGCCCTCGTCTTCGTTCTGCTCCGGATCGTGCCCCCCGGGTCAGTCTGTTCTGCGGTGGACTGGCCGGTGGTTGTTCTCCTGGGGGCCATGCTTCCCCTGGCGGAAGCCATGGCGGATACGGGAACAGCAGATCTCATAGCGAACTTCCTCCTCGCCTCCGTGGCCAGGGGGAACCCTGTGGTCGGGCTTGTGGCCATTCTTGCGGGAACCATGATTCTTACAGATTTCATGAACAATGCAGCTACCGCGGCAGTTATGGGGCCCATTGCGATCAGCGCTGCGGCGGGCCTGGGCGTGAAACCGGATCCCTTCCTCATGGCGGTCGCAATCGGCGCTTCCTGTGCCTTCCTGACGCCGATAGGACACCAGAACAACACCCTCATCCTCGGCCCCGGAGGCTTTTCCTTCAGCGATTACTGGAAGATGGGACTGCCCACGGACCTCCTCGTCATCGCCGTTTCTGTTCCCATGCTCCTGCTGGTCTGGCCCCTGTGAAGCCATGGATAAAGGGGGGAGGCTCGAGCCTCCCCCCTGATGGTTCACAATCTTCAGCTGAAACTTGACCAGTCGAAGCCTTCCTTTGGGTTTTCGATGGATTTCCTGAGCTGCATTTTCGGCATTCCCACCACGATGATGCCCGATCCGGGGTCCACGGTGTACCGTTCCCGGTCATGCTCCTCGTCGTAGCCCATGACCGTGTTGGGGGGGATGATGTTGTGGCTGTCGATGATTACCCGCCGCAGCCTGCAGTTTTCTCCCACCACGACACCTTCGCCGATGATGGACTCCTCCACAGAGGAGCCGGGCATGATGACGCAGTTCCGGGACAGTACCGATGATTCCACGGTGGATCCCAGCACCCTGCTGCCTTCGGCGGACAGGGTACTCTGCACGTTGCAGGTGTAGCCCTTCACGGGGCAGACGTAGGAGGGGGGATCGGCATAGGAAACAGTCCGTATGGGCCACTGGGGGTTGTAGAAGGTCATCTCCGAGTCGTGCTTCAGAAGGTCCATGTGGGCGTCCCAGTAGGCCCGGATAGTTCCCACGTCCTTCCAGTAGGGCTTGTCCTCCCTCCAGAAGGATGATTTTTCCTTTCCCGGAAGAACGTTGGTGGAGAAGTCATAGGCAAAGATCCTGGATGTCCCGACGAGCTTCGGGATGATGTCTCTGCCGAAGTCGTGGCTCGTTGGCAGTTTGGCGTCTTCGATAAGGGATTCTTCGAGGATCTCCCGTTCGAAGATGTAGTTGCCCATGGAAACGTAGGTGAAGCCGGGGTTGCCCGGAATCTCGGGAGGATTCTCCGGTTTTTCCACAAATCCAACGATCCGTCCGGCTGCGTCAGTATCGATGCAGCCGAAGGCTGATGCTTCCGATGTCGGAACCACGTTGGCCGCCACGGTGATGTCCGCTTCCTTGCTGATGTGGTAGGCCAGCATCTGGTCCACGTCCATCTTGTAAATGTGATCCGCTGCGAAGATGGCCACCCGGTCCGCATCGTAGAGGGTCACGAGATGGAGGTTCTGGTAGACGGCGTCCGCCGTTCCCTGGAACCAGTGCTCGCCTCTCCACATCTGGGCCGGCACCAGGGTGATGAAGAAATCACGGCCCCGGAGGGCGCCTCCGAACTGCCAGCCCCGTTCGATGTGTTCGTTCAGGGACTGGCTTTTGAACTGGACAAGAACATAAATGGAAAAAATGCCGCTGTTGACGAGGTTCGAGAGCGCAAAATCCACGATCCTGTATTTTGCCGCAAAGTGGACCGCGGGCTTTGCCCTGTACTTGGTCAGAGGCATGAGCCGTTCACCTTTGCCTCCCGCCAGGACGATGCCCAGGGTGCGGCCGTACTTGCCTACCTGCATGGAGCATACCCCCTTCGGCTGTTTGGGAATGTCGGTTCGAAGATTCTTTCCCTTCCGTGGCGGACAGCCGTCACAGGAGAAGGGATTCGTACAGTTTTTTATAGAGAGGGGCCGACCGGTTCCATGAAAAATCGGCGTTCATGCCCCTCAGGGAGAGTAGTTGCATGGAATCCTTGTCCCGGAAGACCTCCATGGCCCTGGCGACGGCTTCAAGGAGGTCTTCGGGGGTGTACCCGGAGAAGAGAAAGCCGTTTCCTCCGGGAGTGCCGTGTTCAAAGACGGTGTCCCTCAGGCCGCCTGCGGCCCTTACAATGGGTACAGTGCCGTACCTGAGGGAAATGAGCTGGGACAGCCCGCAGGGTTCGAATCTCGAAGGCATGAGGAAAAAATCCCCCCCGGCGTATGCCAGGTGGGCCAGAGGCTCATCATAGCCCCTGAAGACGAACACCGAACCGGGAAAACGGGCGGCTGCGCTATCGGCCGCTTCTTCGTATTCGGTCTGCCCCGAGCCGACGAGAAAAAGACGGCAGTTCATTCCGACGAGCTCTTCGAGGGCGGGAAGAAGGATGGAAAAACCTTTCTGTTCCACCATTCTTCCAACGGAAACCAGCAGGGGACGCCCGTCGTCCTTCCAGCCCGCCCTTTCAAGCAGTTTCTTTTTGCAGGCGGTTTTCCCCGACAGATTGTCGGGGGAATACCGTTCCGGAAGAAGAGGGTCGGTCCGGGGGTCCCAGTACCGGTCGTCAAGACCGTTCAGTATTCCGGAGACCTTGCCGGAAAGGCTCTTCAGCAGCCCTCCCAGTCCCTCTCCGCCTTCCTCCGTGAGAATTTCCTCCGCGTAGCCCGGGCTGACTGTGGTAATCGCATCGCAGGAAACCAGGGCTCCTTTCATCAGGTTGGCCATGCCGAAGTACTCCATGCCTTCCACCCGGGCGGCCTCGTTCCGAATACCCCAGTCGCCCAGGGATTCAAGGGAAAGGAGCCCCTGGTGGGCCAGATTGTGGATGGTGAAGACGGTTTTGCAGACATCTCCTGATGACCCGAAGTGGATATGCCACTTCAGGGCCGCCGGAAGAGGGGCGGTTCCCCAGTCGTGGCAGTGGATTATGTCGGGCTTCCACAGGGTCGCAGAGGGGAGATCCAGGGCGGCGAGGGACAGAAAGAGAAACGGAGTGACCGAATCAGGGGTCAGCTCCCGGGGGTAGACGGTTTTGCCGAAAAGGGAAGGCTCTTCCAGCAGGTAGGCCACCAAGCCTTCACCGGAACATTTCCATACCGTCCCCCTGTGAATCTTCCAGCGGATGACCGCCTCGGCCTTCCTGGAGAGCCTCGAAAGGGAGAAACCCAGTTCTCTCGCCCTGTCGAGCACCCCTTCCCAGGCCGGGGTGAGCAGCCTGCAGTCAGTCCCGCTGTCGCGAAGCGCCGCGGGAAGGGACCCGGCCACGTCGCCCAGCCCGCCCACCTTGCTGAAGGGCACGGCTTCGGGGCTGACGTGAAGGACTTTCGGCGTTCTTCCTCCCTGGACTGCGGTCATGGGAATCACATCCCCCGGAAACTGATATTGTATGCCTTCTCGCAGTATTCCCGGGTTACCCTGTGGGTATTGAAAAAGCTGCCGTTGAGGGCGATGGTCCGCTGCATCATCCAGATCCATTTTTCCCTGTTGTGGTAGTAGGTCGGGATTATTTTTTTCTCGAGTTTGTCGTACAGGTCGATGGCATCCAGGGATTCATCGTAGTGCATCATGTCGGACTCGCTGGGCTCGGGCCCCACGGACCATCCCGTCACATCCTCCAGCCAGCCCTCGATCCACCACCCGTCGAGAACGGAAAAATTCATCACGCCGTTCAGGGCGCATTTCATGCCGCTCGTGCCCGACGCTTCCCTGGGACGGAGGGGTGTGTTCAGCCAGAGATCCACTCCCTGGGTGATGAGGGCGCCCTTTTCCATGTCGTAATTCTCCAGGAAGACGATGGGAATCATTTCGTCTACCTTCTGGGACGCGGTGAGGAGCCTCTGGAGAACCGTTTTGCCTCCGTCGTCCCTCGGATGGGCCTTGCCGGCGAAGACGAGCTGTATTTTACCGGCCCCCACTTCCATGAGACGCCTGATGTTGGAGAGAAGAAGGTCGGCCCTCTTGTACTGGGCAGCTCTCCTGGCGAAACCTATGGTGAGCACGTCGGGGTCGAGCTGGCGGCCTGTCTGCTCCATGACGCCGGCGAGGAGGCGCATCTTGGACGCCTGGTGGGCGGTCCAGATTTCCTCGGGAGGAATCTTCACCGCCTGGACCAGCCTTCCGGGATCCCGTTCCCAGCCGGGGATGTGGGTGGTGA
>VSSQ01000724.1_pt1 | contig 17183 bp, 14 predicted proteins | sample 4763081 | NCBI WGS metagenome assembly VSSQ01 (sample SAMN12137344, study PRJNA551015) | bioreactor metagenome | isolation source: SDC9 anaerobic chlorinated ethene degrading culture | place: USA: Knoxville, Tennesee | collected 2015-01-01
TCTGCCGGTTTTTCCACGGATACCGTCGGCGTCTCTTTCGGCTTTCCGTTATTCTTTTGTTCGGTCGTCCTGGCTGTTTCTTTCTTTTCGGGCTTCGGAGCGACCTTTCCCTGGCCGGGAGGAAGGGGGGTAAGCATGATCCTCATGTACCGGCCCTCCATGCGGGGGTTCCCTTCGCTCTTTCCGAGCCCGTCGCAGTCGGCAATCACACGGGCGAGGACTTCTTCGCCCTTGTTGAGAAAGGACATCTCGCGGCCCCGGAAGAACACGGAAACCTTGACTCTGTGTCCGTCCTCAAGGAAGCCCTTGATCGCCCTGACCTTGAAATCATAGTCGTGTTCATCGATTTTCGGGCGCATTTTCATTTCTTTGAGGGCCTGGACTTTCTGTTTCTTTCTCGCGTCCTTCTCCTTTTTCTGGAGCTGGTAGCGATACTTCCCGTAGTCCAGTATCCTGCACACCGGCGGGTTGGCCTGAGGGGCAACCTCGACAAGGTCGAGCTGCCGTTCTTCTGCCAGCCGAATTCCCTCCACGGTGGGGATTACACCCATCTTGACGCCGTTCTCGTCGATAAGGAGCACTTCACGGGACGTGATTTCACGGTTGACTCTGGGATCTCCGTCTTCTTTTCTTGCTACTATAGCCTTTCACCTCCGTGTGAAATATGAAGAGGGGCCGGTGAAGCCACCGGCCCCTCGCAAATAACCCGAGAGATTCTCCTGAACCGGAAAACGTGCCGCGCCGTCCGGTGAGAGGGTGGCCCCTCTTCTTTGTACTTATTGTAATAAAGCTGAATGAATATATCACACAGCCGGGAAAAAGGCAATATTTTCCTCCGTCCCTGAAGAATGTATCAGATGGACGGCTCGCCCCTGCCTGCCCCCTCTGTGGAGAACCAGTGCCGGGCCACAAGTGCCGCGAAGAAAACGAAGCTTGAAATTCTCAGAATTCTCAGCGGATTGACCATGAGAATCCCCGCCAGGATAAACAGCGCTCTTTCCAGGAAGGACATATCCCTTTTGAACATTCCTATGATGCCGCAGGAGAGGGAAAACACGCCGATAATGGCGGTGACAACGTCAAGAAGATACTTCGGCAGAACGAAGTCTATGAAAAGAAGATCGGGGTTGTAGACGAAAAGATAGGGCAAAAGCAAGCCGGAAAGAGCCAGCCCAAGGGCGGACACGGCCACCTTGAAGGGACGGGCTCCCGCCAGCCCGGCAGCTGTATAGCTCGTGAGGGCCACGGGAGGAACCACAGCGGACATGGTGCCGTAGTAGAAGGCGAAGAAATGGGCTGCCAGGGGATGGACTCCCATCTGCTGGAGTGCCGGAGCGGCAATCGTTGCGGTAATGATGTAGCAGGGAGTTGCGGGAAGGCCCATGCCGAGGATAATTGCTGCGATCATGCACAGGATGAGGGCGGCCCAGAGTTTTCCTCCTGCGAACATGATGACGTTCATGGCAATCACCTGGCCCAACCCCGTCATCCCCACGGCACCGACGATGAAGCCCACTATGGCGCAGGAAATCCCGACCGGTGCGGCACTCCGGGTTCCGCTGTCCAGAGCCTCTATGACCTCCCGAATACCCATTCTGGTAGACCGCTTCAGGGAAGAAACCAGAACAATGGCAAATAGGCCGAGAAAGGCGGAATAGAGAGGGGTGTACCCTGCTACGAGAAGGTAAATGATGACCACAAGGGGAATGGTCATGTGCCCTTTGTCGAGCATGGTCGCCTTCAGGGATGGGATATCTCCGGGTTCCATGCCCTTCAGCCCCCTCTTCTTGGCTCTCAGGTCCACCATGAACATGATGGCGAGATAATACAGGAGCGCGGGAGTGAAGCCGGCGATCATGATTTTCACGTAGGGAATTCCCAGGAAGGTGCTCATGATGAAAGCTGATGCTCCCATGATGGGCGGCATGAGAATGCCTCCTGTACTGGCAGCCGCTTCGACGGCCCCGGCGAAATGAGGCATGTACCCCACCCTCTTCATCAGGGGAATGGTGAATGCCCCCGTCGTGGCCACATTGGCCTGGGCGCTTCCGGAAATACTCCCCATGAGAGCCGAGGCTACCACTGCCACCTTGGCGGGACCTCCCCGGTATCTCCCGGCGAGAGCGAGGGAGAAGTCGTTGAAGAACTCGCTGGTCCTGGAGGCCGCCAGGAATGCTCCGAAGAGGATAAACATGAACACATAGCTGGAGGAAACCATGAGGGTAACTCCGTAAATTCCCTGGTCCGTGAGAGCCATGCGGATGATGATTCTTTCCCAGTTGAATCCCCTGTGGGCGAAAAGCCCGGGGAAGTAGGGACCGAGACGGGTATAGGCAAGGAAAAGAAGGCTGAGAACCGTCAGCGGGAGGCCGACTGCCCTTCGGCTCGCTTCCACGAGGAGGGCCATGGTGACCACGGCGACCGCAAGATCGGCAAAGGTTGCCTGGAGGTTCGTCTGAAGCAGCCTGTCATAGGTGATGAGCAGCCAGACCATGCACCCGAGGGAAATTCCTGCCAGAACCCAGTCGGGCATGGACGGCCGTTCCCTTGGTGATCCGGCAAAGGCCGGATAGAAAAGAAAGATGATCGCCATGAGGGTTCCGAGATGAATTGCATTCATCTTGATGGCAATGAGCAGACCGATGCTGTTCATCCAGAAATGGACAAGGGCTGTAGAAACGGTAAGGACGAGGGCCGCCCTGCCTACAGTTCCGTTCAGTTTTCTCGTTGGGATGGATTCTCCCGGGAGAATTGCGGAAAGAAGTTTTTTCATCCGGTTTCGCTCCTCCGAAAAAAGGGCGGCATGGGACAAAAGAAGCCCACGCCGCCCGGATGGCTGGTAAAATCCTGCCCTGCAATCAGGGAAGAAGTTCCTGGGGAATGGTCATCCCAATTTCCCTGAAGAACTTGACGGCACCGGGATGAAGAGGAGCACCGAAAAGGCCGTCCACGGGATTGTCGAAATCAACCTTCGTAAAGGCTGCATGCTCCTTCTTCAGATCTTCTTTCTTGCTGTACACGATCTTCAGCATGTCATAGACGAGCTCTTCGGGCACATCCTTCCCGACGAGAAGGGCGGACTTGATTCCGGCCACCCTGAGTTCCTTCTCCTGGTTTGGATAGGTTCCGGCGGGAATAAGCACCGCGGCATAAAAGGGAGCTTCCTTTTTCAGTTTCGCAATATCATCGGGAGAGAACTCAAGCATGTTCACTTCCTGTCGTCCCGCATAAAGTTCCGCCACCGCGGCAACGGGAACGCCGGCTTCGGCGTTGAAGGCGTCAAGCTGGCCGTTCTGAAGGGCCTGGGATGCTTCACTGTAGCCCACGTACTCCGCCCTGATGTCGTCGAAAGTAAGCCCCGCGAGGGCCTTCAGCAGAACCCTGCTGCTGAATTCCGTTCCGGAGGCGGCAGGACCTACGGCGACCTTCTTGCCCTTCAGGTCTGCCCATGTTTTGATGCCGGAGGAGCCGCTCACCACGAACTGGGTCACATCAGGCCACAGCCCCATGACGTAGCGCAGGTTTTCGATCTTCTTCCCTTCGTAGCGGACCGTTCCGGTATAGGCAAAACCGGTGAGGTTCGCCATGGCAATGGCCATCTCGGCCTCGCTGCGCTGCATCATGTCCAGGTTTTCCACGGTTCCTCCCGAACTCTGGGCGGACCATTTGTACCCCTTATCCATAAGTGCCGCATTGAAGTGATTGGCGAGGATGGTGCCGATAGGATAGTATGTTCCTCCGGTGGAGCCTGTGACGATGGTGACAAACTTGCCGGAGGCGAAGGCCGAACCTGCGGCGGAGAGAAGGAAAAGCGCGAGACAGAACAGGACCAGGATCTTTTTCGTTGACTTCATGCCTTTTCACCCTTTCTCTGATTATGAGATCTCTCGTTGCTCAATGGCAGTGTTCCGGATCCTTAATGAAGAACGCATAAAATTGTAGCAGTAGAAGAGGAGGGATTCAACATATTCCGCTCAATGAAACAGGTCCCGACCATTTGTTACGCCGGGACCTTTGTATAAACGTTCTTTTATATCTGCACCCCAGATAAATTCCGGATCAGATTTGTCTCTTCCAGGATGTCTCCCCGGTTCTCAGGACTTGAGGGGATTGAACTCCTCCGCCAGGACCTCCCTGAACTGCTTCATGGACATGGACCCGAGATCGCCCCTGCTCCGCTCCCGGGGAGCCACGCCGCCGGATTCCCTTTCCTTCTCCCCCACCACGACCATGTAGGGAATTTTCTGGGTCTGGGCGTCCCGGATTTTTTTACCGAGCTTCTCATCCCGTTCGTCCACTTCAACCCGTATTCCCGAAGCCCGCAGTTCCGCCGCCACGGTACCGGCATAGTCCGCAAATTCTCCGGAAACGGGAAGAATCCGCACTTGTACAGGAGCGATCCAGTAGGGGAAAGATCCCGCGAAGTTCTCCACAAGAATGCCGAAGAACCGCTCAAGGCTTCCGAGGACGGTCCTGTGGAGCATAACGGGACGGTGTTCCTTGCCGTCGGCTCCAACGTAGGTAAGGTCAAATTTCTCGGGCATCTGGAAGTCCAGCTGTATGGTGCCGCACTGCCATGTTCTCCCGATGCAGTCCTCGAGATGGAAGTCGATCTTTGGTCCGTAAAAAGCCCCGTCCCCGGCGTTCAGCCTGTATTCCGACCCGGTCTCTTCAAGGGCCTGCTTCAGGGCATTCTCAGCAATGGCCCACTGCTCCTCCGATCCCATGGAGTTCTCCGGGCGGGTGGACAGTTCCATGGTATACCTGAAGCCGAACACATCCCTGTAGATGTAGTCGCAGAGCTTCATGATACCGATGATTTCGTCCTTCACCTGGTCCGGACGGCAGTAGAGATGGGCGTCGTCCTGGGTGAAGCACCGGACCCTCATGAGCCCGTGAAGAACACCGCTCCGTTCATGCCTGTGAACCACCCCGAGCTCCGCCATGCGCATGGGCAGGTCCCGGTAGCTCCTGAGCTGGGTCTTGTAGACAAGCATACCGCCAGGGCAGTTCATGGGCTTTATGGCGAAGGGCTGCTCGTCGATCTCGGTGAAATACATGTTCTCCCGGTAATGATCCCAGTGGCCTGACCGTATCCAGAGATCCCGGTCCAGGATGAGAGGCGTCCGGATCTCACTGTATCCCCGCTTCGTGTGTTCTTTCTTCCAGAAGTCCACGAGGCAGTTCATGATGACCATGCCCTTGGGATGGAAGAAGGGGAAACCGGGCCCCTCGTTCTGGAGGCTGAAAAGATCGAGTTCTCTGCCGAGGCGGCGGTGGTCCCTGCTCTTCGCCTCCTCCATCCTGCGGATATAGGCCTCCAGGGCCTCCTCTGCAGCAAAGGCGGTTCCGTACACCCTGGTGAGCATGATGTTCTTTTCGTCACCCCTCCAGTAGGCTCCGGCCACGGAGAGCAGGCGGAAATGCTTCACCCAGGATGTATTGGGCACGTGGGGTCCCCTGCAGAGATCCGCGTAATCCCCCTGGAAATACAGGGACACATGATCCTCCTCCAGCTCGGAGATGATCTCAACCTTGTAGGGGTCGTCCTTCTCCCTGAAATAGGCCAGGGCTTCCTCTCCGGTCATTTCCCGCCGCTCCACGGGAATCGCCCTTTTTGCCAGGCGGCGCATCTCCTTCTCGATTTTGGGGAGGTCTTCCTCGGTGATGCCGCCGGGAATCTCCATGTCATAGTAAAATCCGTCCTTGATGGACGGCCCTACGCCGTACCGCGTGCCGGGATAGAGTTCCGACACCGCCTGGGCCATGAGATGGGCCGCCGAGTGGCGGAGAATGTCCAGCCCCTCTTCCGAGTCGGCCGCTATGGGAGTGATGTCGCCGCTCTCCCCGATTTCTGCGGTCAGGTCCACTGCCCTTCCATTCAGCATCGCCGCTACGGCTCCGCCTTTGAGGCCGAGTTTTTCCAGTGCTTCCCCCGCCGTTCCCGACGAAAGGCACACGCTTTTTCCTCCCGGTTCCTTCAGTTCGTACATGATTCTCTCCTCCTCAAAAAAATGAAAAAAGCCCACGCCATCTCCATCTGGAGACGGCGTGGGCATGCCGTGGTTCCACTCCAATTCCGCCCTTTCATAGTAAGGACGGCGCTCGTAGACCGCTGTAAGGGGCGAACCCCGGCGCCTTGTTCCCGAAGGTTTGTCGGCGCCCGCTCAGGGGCGGTTTTCGAAGAAGTTCCGCGGGAAACCTTCCAGCCTCGGGCTCCCCTCTCTGGTTCGGAGGGATTCTTCTACTCTCCCCGTCATCGCATAAACCTGTTTTTGTGTCTTATACCCCGAAAAGGCGTTTCTGTCAACTCCTGCCGGTGCTTCCGAAACCGCCTTCCCCCCGTTCCGAGCCGGCCAGGGCCTCCTCGCTCCAGGAAAACCTGGACACCGGGGCCAGGATGAGCTGGGCGATCCTGTCGCCGGCGGAGATGGTGAAGGATTCCTTTCCGTGGTTGATGAGGAGTACCCGTATCTCGCCCCTGTAATCGCTGTCGATGGTCCCTGGAGCGTTCAGCACCGTGACTCCGTGCCTGGCCGCAAGCCCGCTCCTGGGCCTGACTTGGCCTTCGTATCCCTCCGGAAGCTCGATCCTGAGCCCCGTGGGAACGGCGGTCCATTCACCGGGAAGAAGAACGCAGTCATCGGCCGCCCTCAGGTCGACGCCCGCGGAAAAAGGGGTGGCATATTCCGGGAGGGGAAGCTCCTTTGCCCTCCCTTCCCGGACGATCTTTACAGGAACCTCCATGGGAGGCCTATTCCCTTCCTCCGGAAGAATGACGGCGCGGGCCGCCTCCTCTCCTGTCTCCCCGGTCAGGCCTCCCGCCTCCGTGAGAAGGGCGGTCCCTGTCGGGTGAAGGATTAGCTTTTGCCGCAGCCGCAAGAGCGGCGATAGTTTCTTCCCGTTCCTTTTCTGCGGGAAGCACATCGGAAAGGCCCTCGTCGGTGATCCGGGCTTCGTTCTCCAGGATGCGGCGCCTGGTCAGGTTCACCCTGTTCATATCGTCGATTTCCTTGACCATGACCAGTACCTTGTCCCCCACCTTGAAGACGTCGTCCACCTTGGGGATCCTGTAGGTGCTGACCTCGCTCACGTGGAGCAGCCCCTCCTTGCCGGGGAGGCATTCGATGAACACGCCGAAGGCCATGAGCCTGGTGACCGTGCCGTAATACACTTCGCCGGCCTCGAGGTCCTTCGTGAGGCCGCGGATAATTGCAAGGGCCTCGTCAACCTTGTCCTGGGAAGATCCGCCGATGTAGATTTCACCGTTGTCTTCCACGTTGATCTTCACACCGGTCTTCTGGGTGATTCCCCGGATGACCTTTCCGCCGGGGCCGATAACGTCCCGGATCTTTTCGGGATCAATGGTGGTCATGAAGATCCTGGGGGCATTGGGAGAAAGCTGTGCCGGCGCGGGAATGGCGGCCTCCATCTTCTCGAGGATGGCCATCCGTGCCGCCTTTGCCTGCCCGAGGGCCTGCTCCAGGATACCCCTGGTGATGCCCCCGGCCTTGTTGTCCATCTGCAGGGCCGTGACTCCGTCCCTGGTTCCGGCCACCTTGAAGTCCATGTCGCCGAAGTGGTCCTCGAGGCCCTGGATATCCGTCAGGACGGCAACCTTGTCCCCTTCCTTGATGAGGCCCATGGCGATGCCGGCAACGTGTTTCTTCATGGGAACGCCGGCGTTCATAAGGGCAAGGCTTCCGCCGCAGATGGAAGCCTGGGAGCTTGAACCGTTGGATTCGAGGATGTCGGAGACAACCCGCATGACGTAAGGGAAATCGGCCTCTTCGGGGATCATGGAGCGGAGCGCCCTTTCGGCAAGGGCTCCGTGTCCGATTTCTCTTCTGCCCGGCCCCCTCATGGGACGGACTTCACCCACGGAATAGGGAGGGAAGTTGTAATGAAGAATGAACCTCTTGGCGGGCTCGTCCTGCTTCAGCCCGTCCAGTATCTGGTCATCCACGCCCATCATCCCGAGAGTGGTCACCACGAGGGCCTGGGTTTCGCCCCGGGTAAAGAGAGCAGAACCGTGAACCCTGGGGAGAATCCCTGTCTCGCAGGTGATGGGGCGAAGCTCGTCCATGGCCCTGCCGTCAACCCGGACCCGTTCGTCAACGATGAGAGAGCGCATGGTCTTCTTGACCATCTCGTCGATGAAGGCGGCGATATAGTCTCCGCTGTCAGGATACTCTTCCGCAAAATGCTCCTGGGCCTTGTTTCTTGCCGCGGACAGCTTGTCGCCCCGGGGTTTCTTTTCATGGGTCTGGACAGCCTCCCGGATCTCGGCGCCGAGATTGTCGGCAATCCACCGGTCGATGTCAGGGAAGGTCGGAGGCACCGGCAGAACGAGTTTTTCCCTGCCGACGGATGCCCGCATCTCGTTGAAAAGACCGACGATCTTCCTGATCTCGCTCTGGGCGAGGTCAAGAGCATCCACGAGGATCTCCTCGGAAACTTCCCTGGATCCGCACTCCACCATGGTGACGCCGTCGAGGTGTCCCGCCACGAGGAGATCGAGCTCCGAGACGAGCATCTGCTCCTCCGTGGGGTTCACCACGAGTTCTCCGTCAACGAGGCCGATGCGGACCGCGCCCACCGGACCGCCCCAGGGAATGTCGGAAATGGAGAGAGCCGCCGATGCGGCGTTTATGGCAAGCACGTTGGGCGGGTTGACCTGGTCGACCGCCAGCACAGTGGCCACCACGTGAACGTCGTGGCGCATGGTTTCGTCAAAAAGCGAGCGGATGGAGCGGTCAACCATCCGGCAGCTCAAAACGGCGGTTTCGGAAGGGCGCCCCTCACGCTTGATGAAGCCGCCGGGAATTTTTCCCGCCGAGTAGAATCTCTCCTCGAAATCAACAAGAAGGGGGAAGAAATCGATCCCCGTCCTCGGCTTGTCGGTAATGCACGCCGTGGCAAGAATCGTGGTCTCGCCGTGACTCGCCACCACGGCCCCATTTGCCTGCTTGGCCACCTTGCCGGTGGCGAATACGAGAGGACGGCCTCCCACTTCAACTGAAAACTGCTTTTCCATTCAATGTTCCTCCTCTATATGTCTTTTCTCTTTTTGTATGCGGAGTAAGAATACCATAATCCGGGCCGGGAAAACCAAAAAAAATGCGGGGACAAACGTCCCCGCACCGAATTTTCTACCGGCCGGCCGATCAGTGCCGAAGCCCGAGCCGCTCGATGAGCGTCTTGTACCGGTTGAAATCCTTGTCCCTGAGATACCGGAGAAGCTTTCTTCTCGTTCCGACCATCTTCAGAAGGCCGCGGCGGGAATGAAAGTCCTTCGTGTGGATCTTCAGGTGTTCCGTGAGGTCACGGATGCGCTGCGTGAGCATGGCAACCTGGACCTCGGGAGACCCCGTATCCGCACCGTGGGTACGGTACTCCGAAATAATACCCTGTTTCTTGTCTTTCTCCAGCATATTCTTCACCTCAACAAAAAAATCCCGAAACCCAGAAAGGAGTCTTTCATCCGTATCCGAGTTTGGGTCGGAAGAATAGTACCATTTTCACCGTCAGAAAGCAAATCTGCGGGTGCTTCTGTGGGTGCTTCTGCGGGTGCTTCTGTGGGTGCTTCTGCGGGTGCTTCCCGTGTGTGCTTCCCTCAATCACCGCAGGCAGCAGGGGGCGGGAGACACATTTTTCAGCAAAATTTCAGATTCCGGGCCACCATTTCATTTTGTCCTCGACTTTTAAATATCTCTGTGCTTTAATTTCTAGAGTTAATTAACCAGTTCCCGTCACCTGAAAGGGAGGAATTTCCGTGCCGCTTCTCATCATCGAAGACAACAAGGATCTCGTCCAGGTTCTTTCGGAAGGGTTCGCTGAAAATGGGTTTTCCGTTGACAGCGCCTTTTCCGGAGAAGAAGGCCTGGAGAAGATCTCCAGGGGCAGCTACGGCTGCATCATCCTGGATATCATGCTCCCCGGAATCGACGGACTTCAGGTGCTTGACACCGTCAGGGCCCAGGGAAACGAAACCCCCGTCCTTCTCCTCACCGCCCGGGATACTGTGGAAGACAGGGTAGACGGACTGAACAGGGGTGCCGACGATTATCTTTCCAAACCCTTCGATTTTCGGGAACTCGTTGCGAGGATCAACGCTCTTCTCCGGCGCACCGCGGACAGGCACCATTCCGTCCTCCGCTGCGGCAGCCTGGAACTTGATCCCGTGTCAAGGGAATGCCGGATCGGGGGAAAACCCCTTTCCCTGAGACGGCGGGAGTTCGACATACTTGAACTGCTTCTAAGAAACGAAAACCAGGTCTTTACCCGGGAAAATCTCATCTCCTCCGTGTGGCGCAAGGAATACAGCGGATCAAGCAACGTGGTGGATGTCCACGTGAAATACCTCCGGGACAAACTGCGCCCCTTTGGATGCGACACCCTCGTGGTTACGGTACGGGGAGTGGGATACAAGATGAACTGTCCGGAATACAGCTGACGTTAAGGCAAGAAAAAAACCCGCCCCTGCAGGGGCGGGTTTTTTTGTCGGGAATCCTGTCAGTTTCTTCCCCGTATGGAGACGAAGAAAGTTCTTCCGTCCCTCCACACAAGAAGCACCGTTGACCTGCCTCTCCGGGATGCCACCTTTTCAAGGTCTCCGGCTTTTTTGAGGCGGATGCCGTTCACTTCGAGAAGGATATCTCCTTCACGGATTCCTCCGCGGGCGGCGTAGGACCCCTCCTCCACTGCCGTGACCGCAAGACCTTCACTGTTCTTCAGATTGTGCTTTTTCTGAATTTCCTCTGAAACCGGAGCCACTTCCAGACCAAGGTCCTTGAGCATTTTCGCTCCGTCGGAAGATGCCGCGATGGCAGTTCCTTCATTCCCCGGCATCTCGCCGAGGGTGACTGGGACATCGCTCTTCTTTTTCTGCCTGATGATGCCCAGGGTCACTTTTTCTCCTGAAAGGCGCTGCCGGATCCTGGAAACAAACTCCTGGTGGTCCTTGATCTTCTCGCCGTTCACGGTGAGAATCACGTCACCCCGCTGAAGCCCTGCCTTTTCAGCCGGAGAGTCGGCCAGGACATCGCTTATGACGGCTCCGTTTTCTTCCTCTATTCCATAGGCTTCAGCAAAATCCCTGGTAAGGGGCTGGATGTATACGCCAAGCCAGCCCCGCTTGACGCTGCCGTAGCGTATAAGGTCATCCATAACCTGCTTTGCCATGTTCACGGGAACGGCGAATCCAATGCCCTGGGCGTATGGAACGATGGCGGTGTTTATGCCGACCACACGTCCGCTGAGATCGATGAGGGGGCCTCCGCTGTTACCGGGGTTGATGGCCGCATCGGTCTGGAGGAAACCGTCGAAATTGACATTTCCCGCGTGGATGCTACGGTTCTTGGCGGAGATGACGCCCACGGTGACGGTGTGCTCGAGGCCGAAGGGGTTGCCGATGGCGACGACCCATTCACCTACTTCGCTTTTGTCCGAATCACCGAGTTCAAGTACGGGAAAATCCTTCCCATTTCCGTCGATTTTCAGGACGGCCAGGTCGAAGGTGGGATCCTTTCCGAGAACCTTCGCTTCGTGCACTTTTCCGTCGGAGAAGGTGACTGTTATCTTGTCAGCTCCGTCCACCACGTGGTTGTTGGTCAGAACATGGCCGTCCTTCGAGACGATGAAGCCCGATCCCCGCCCCTTCATGGGAACGGTCCGGGAAAACCGCCTGAACTCCTCACCGAAGAACTGTTTGAAAAAAGGGTCGTCGGCAAAGGGATGGACCGGTCTGGTGACCATGGTCTCCACGTCGATGTTCACCACCGCAGGGGAAAGCTCCCGTGCGATTTTCGCAACGGGGTTGCCGGAAAAGGGGTCCTGGGCAAAGGCGGGCACCGAAGCGAAAAGGGCCGCAAAGACCAGGAGAGCTGCTAGGAGCGCTTTGGATGTTCCGAAAAACGGTAATGCTCTGTTTGCTGGTTTCATGGTGATTCACCCCCAAAAACGTTTTCTCCTATTGTATTCCGAAGGATCGGCAATACATCGTTTTTTTTACGTATCCCCGTTTCAGCATTTTTTTCGCTCCCTCCTGTAAAGGAGAGAGCAAGCGAGCCACAGAACTCCTGAGGCGAGTACGGCAAAGGCGATTATTCTCGCGCTCCTGAGGCCTGCTGTTCCGTATTCCGCCCTGAATGGATCGGCGGTGATCCTGAGAAGGGCATAGGATACCATGAAAAGAGGCCAGAGAACCGCTCCCCTGATGCGCCTGTCCTCGCCGAAACTGAGGAGGTTGTGTTCCGTCCACTGCAGCAGGGCGCCTATGAAGAGGGCCCCGAAGGCGTAATACAGCTGGACCGGATGACGGAGCACCCCGGCAGGATCTGCCGGAAATGTTACAGCCCAGGGAACTGATGTTTCCGTTCCTCCGCAGCATCCGTTCAGGAAACACCCCCAGCGTCCCAGGGCTACCGTAAACGCCGCGGGTACTGCTGCGCTGTCAGCGGTTGCCCACACCGGGACCCCCAGCTTCCATGACGCGGCCACTCCGGCAACACCGGCGCCCAGAAAGGCGGGAACGGCGGAAAGTCCACCTTCCCAGAAACGGAGAAGTCTCCAGGGTTCGGCGGAGTACATTTCCCAAAACTCCACGGCAGACCCTGCCCTGGCGCCGATAAGCATCCCGGTGAAGGAAAGGGCTATTATCACCCTGGCGTTGTCGTCAGGCACGGAGTAGAGCCCCGTCATCCGTCTTCTGGTCAGGATGACCGCAAGGCACAAAGCGAAGGTCCACAGCACGTAATAGCTGTGGACCTGGATTCCGGCTAATTCTAAAAAGACGGGACGCACCTTTAGGCACGCCTCCTGCCCGGACGCCTCGCGGGACCCGATGAAGAGCGGGCAGGCGTAACGGGCCAGACGACAACTTTCCTGGTGGGTGCCTCGCCCACGGACTTCGTTTCCACGGTGCTGTCGTCCTTGAGGGTTATATGGATCACCCTCCGCTCCCAGCTGGTCATGGGCTCGAGATAAGTGGGCTTGCCCCGCTTCACCGACTTCCGCGCCGCCGCAAGGGCGAGGCGCTGGAGGCTCAGTTCCCGGCGTTCCCGGTAGCCGTCGCTGTCAAGGAAGATCCTCTCTCCCTCGTCAACTCCCCTCGTCATGAGGTTCAGCAAAAATTCCATGGATTTGAGCGTCTCTCCGTATTTTCCGATGATGATCCCCGCATCCTGGCCTGTAAGGTTGATCCTGTTGTCATCAGCCAGTTCCGGGGTTATGTGAAGATCCATCATATCCAGGAGACGGGCCACCAACGCTTTTCCCCTGAGTGCCGAAAGAGGGGCCACAGGGCGGACTTCCACCCGGAGTTTTCTTCCGAGGAGACCGAAGAAACTCTTTTCCTCCTCTATCACCTTGACGACCACATCTGAGGGATCGAGCCCCCACTGGCCGGCTGCCGTTTTCTGAGCTTCTTCCACGGAGGGAACGTCGAGGACGAGAACTTCGTTATCGTTCACAGCAATCCTCCTTTCAGGAGAGGAAGCGGCTGATCAGTCTTCAGTCGCCGCTTTTCGTAGGCTTGTCCTTGAAAAGGGCCGGCTTCTGCTGCATTTCAGCCGCCGTTTTTCGTGACATGCGAAGCTGCTGGACTACTCCGAGCAGGGATGAAACACCCCAGTAGAGAAGAACTCCTCCAGGCAGGCTGAGGCATATGAACGTGAGGAAAAGAGGCATGAACCAGTTCATCATGGCCATCTGCGGATTGCCGCTGGCGGTAAGCTGCTGCTGGTACCATGTCAGGAACCCGATGCCGGCGAGCAGAAGGGTATTGGCAAGATAGACGCCGATATTCAAAAGGCCTGCGGGATTCGCCATGATGCCGTAGACCACTGCCATGATACCCAGCTGTTCCTTTTCCACTGTCAGGCCGATGGCCCGGCCGAGGGTGGTGAGCACTGAACCGTCCAGCTGGATTCCAAGGAAGGAGACACCGGAGAAGTCATAATTCGTCAGCACCTGGTAGAGAAGAATGAACACGGGAAGCTGAACAAGGAGGGGAAGGCAGCCGGCCGCAGGGTTGACCTTGTTTTCCCTGTAGAGAGCCATCATTTCCCTGTTGAGGGATTCCTTGTCGTCCTTGTACTTTTCCTGGAGCATTTTGATGCGCGGCTGGAGCTTCTGCATCTTCTGCATGCTTGCCATCTGCTTTTGCGTCAGGGGGTGCAGAAGAAGCCTGACGATCAGCGTCAGCGTAATAATTGCAAGACCCCAGGATCCGGTAAAGCCATGGACAAGCTCCATGAGCTTCATCATCAGGTCTCCACCCATTTTCCAGATTGAACCCACTATCAATCACCGTCCTCGGAGATATAAGCCCCGCCTTTTTCATGCCGGGGCGGCACGGGGTCGTATCCCCCCGGATGCCACGGGGCACATTTTCCTATCCTTTTTGCTGCCAGAAAAACGCCTTTCAGAAATCCATGCACCGCCAGGGCTTCCGCGGCATATTGCGAACAGGAGGGATAAAATCGGCAGTTGTGCCCGAGAAGGGGCGACACAAAAATCTGGTAGCCTCTAATCAGAACAATACCTGCCCGGGAGGCGATGCTCACGGCTTTTCCTTCCTTCCCGCTTCCGTACATTCCCAGTCCGGTCCCGGCCAGCAGCCGGCCAGCATTCCCCGTCCGCCGAGCAACCGGGCGAGATCATAATACACCTCCCCGGCGCCTGCGGTCATCCCACCGCTCCTGAGCGATGCCACAACCCACACTCCCTCTTTCATCCACGGCAAAAGGCGGCGAAAGCCTTCCTTCAGGATCCGCCGTCCCCTGTTTCTCTCGTGGGACTTCCCCTGGCGCTTCCCCACGGCAAACCCCACGCGCGTCCTCCCGTCGGGAGCCTCCAGAAACAGCAACCGCACCAGCTGGCCTTTCAGTCGGTTGCCGGTGCGGAAGACAAGGTCATACTCCCACCCTCGTTGAAGGCGCGAAGACCGGGGAAAAGGGAATCTCAACGATTACACGGCCAGCCGTGCGCGGCCCTTTCTCCTGCGGTTGCGAAGAACCCGCCGGCCTGTCGGGGAGCTCGATCTTGCGAGGAAGCCCATCTTTCTTTTCCTCGGTCTGTTGTGGGGCTGAAACGTCTGTTTCACGATGACACCTCCCAATGGCAATAAAAACATAAGCCGCTTTTCAACGGCTTCTTTTTTTCAGCCTTGATACTATATCACACCGGTCCGGCGGGAGCAACAGATTTCGCCGCAAGGTTCGACGAGACCACAAGACGGCGGTATTTTACCTGTGGGAGAGCCGCCGGAATGTTCCAATCCCTTCTCTGGAGTACTCTTCCGTCAATGATGGCAACCCTTCCCCTGTCCTCACGTGAGCGGATGAGCCGCCCGGCAGCCTGCTTGAGGAGCATTTTCGCCTCGGGGAGAATGGTTCTGGAAAAGGCGGCTCTGCCTTCGAGAGCATTCCGTGCCTGGACAAGGGGATCTCCTGGATGGGGGAAGGGGATCCTGTCGATTATGACCTGGGTCAGGCCGTCTCCGGGAATATCCACCCCCTCCCGGAAGGAGGCGCTCCCGATGAGGACCGATGTCCTGTCCTCTCTGAACAGCCGCAGAAGCTCCGACCGGGGCAGTTCCCCCTGGACCAGAACGGTATAGTGCCTCTCTTTCCGGCGGAGCGCCCGGGCGGCTTTCCCGAGAAGACGCAGGGAGCTGAGAAGAACGAGGGTGCTTCCGCCGTTGCTCTCAACAAGTTTTTCAATAACCGAACAGACCGTATCGTCATAGGCAGGGTTCATCACGTCCATTCCCGTGTCAACAACCAGAATTTCCATCTGGGCAGGGAGATCGAAGGGAGATCCTGCGATAAAGAACCGGGTGGGCTCGATTTTTGTTTCCCGCATCCAGTAATCCCACTTTCCTCCCGCGGTAAGGGTGGCGGACATGAAGAAAATCGAGTCCGGGGCTCCGGAGAGAAAGCTGTCAGCCAGTTCCGCAAAGGGAGCGGCGGGAGCGCTGGCAAGAGAACGGCCTTCCTTCCAGTACGCCCAGGATGGATAGTTTTTCACCTCGGTGCACCACTGGAGGGCATACCGAACCCGGCGAAGCTCCTCAGCCCATACCGCCGCGGCGGACTGCCCGGGATCCGGTTCATCCTGCTCGTCCACGAGAGGAGCGAAGAGCCTCAGAAGCTCCAGCACCTTCTCCGAAACAACCGCCTGCTGGTACCTCAGCTCTTCGCAGGGCCCGGTGAAGGATACCTTTTTCGCCGGCACCTTGACCTCGAGCAGGTCGAAGAAACGGGCCGTCTCCTGACGTATTTCTCCCGACAGGGCGGCGATCCTTCCGGCGGATGAACCATGCTCGAGGAGCGAAGCACCTTCCGATACGGCACGGTGCCGGAGCAGCCTGGCAAAGTCGTCGGCGGACACCGACATGGCCATGGAGGATCTAGCGGCCTCTGGGATCCTGTGGGCCTCGTCGCAGATCAGAATGTCGCAGGGGACGGGAAAGGGCTTTCCCGCCCCAAGCAGATAGGAGAAAAAAAGGTGATAGTTTGCCACGACTACAGACCAGTCCTGGGCCTCCCTGAGAGCCTTCCTGGAAAAGCACCTGTCCTTGAAGGGGCAGCGGAAGCCGAGACAGGCCCTCGATGAGGCCGCCACTCCAGCCACCGCAGGAGAATCAGGAGGCAGGCGCAGTTCCGAGAGATCCCCCGTTTCCGTGGTCTCGAGCCACTGGGCGATGAGCATGGATGCCGCGCCTCCGTCCCCGAAGGAAAGAAAGCCTCCCCTGCCGCTTTCCGAGGCCTCGGCTGCTCTGACCAGGCAGGCGTAGTTTCCCTTCCCCTTCAGTAGGCCGAAGGGAAGAGAAAGGCCGAGCACCCTGTTGAGTGCGGGAAGATCCTTGCGGATGAGCTGCTCCTGGAGTGGAATGCCGGCGGTAAGGAAGAGGATTTTCTTTCCCGTGGCAGCCGCTTCTGTCATGGCCGGAATGAGCAGGGCAAAGGTTTTCCCTACTCCCGGAGGCGCCTCGGCGGCAAGAATTTCACCCGGCCCCCCGAGAAGGGTTCGTCTCGCTTCCTCGGCGAGGTCAGCCTGCTGTTTCCTGTATTCAAACGAAGGGAATATCTCTGCGAGCCTTCCGGACAGGCCGAAGAAGTTCTCCATAGGGGGTATGTCCATCACGATTTTCTCTCTTCCTTTTTCGGGACATTTTT
>VSSQ01000020.1_pt1 | contig 17155 bp, 14 predicted proteins | sample 4763081 | NCBI WGS metagenome assembly VSSQ01 (sample SAMN12137344, study PRJNA551015) | bioreactor metagenome | isolation source: SDC9 anaerobic chlorinated ethene degrading culture | place: USA: Knoxville, Tennesee | collected 2015-01-01
TAAGTAACGCAGATCACCGCAGATCCATCAGAAACATAATCAGCGTAAATCTGCGGGCTAAATCTGCGTAAATCTGCGTGAAACATCGGCTATCCTGCATCAGCAATCCGGGATGAAGAATTTCTCGCAGATCACCGCAGAAAAGTAACGCGGATCCTCGCAGATCCACCGGAAACGCAATCAGCGCAAATCTGCGGGCTAAATCTGCGTAAATCTGCGTGAAACAACGTCTTTCCTGCATCAGCAATCCGTAAAAAGGATTTCTCGCAGATCATCGCAGATAAGTAACGCAGATCACCGCAGATCCATCAGAAACATAATCAGCGTAAATCTGCGGGCTAAATCTGCGTAAATCTGCGTGAAACATCGGCTATCCTGCATCAGCAATCCGGGATGAAGAATTTCTCGCAGATCACCGCAGAAAAGTAACGCAGATTACCGCAGATCTGCCTGAAATACCGGAACAAGTATCCTCTTAACAGGTTTTCTTTTAACCTTTCAGGTGTGAAAAAGACGTTTAGACCTTGACAAGTCAAACTTCTGGTACGGACGGGACTTCCGCGCCTGCCGGATTTCGGATTTCGGATTTTGGATTTTGGATTTCGGATTTGTTTCGACGTAGTCACAGACTATGCCGAACCGGTGCCTGCAGGAATTTCTAATTACTAATTTTTAATTTCTAAACAGATTGATCTTTAGGTATATAGGTAGCAGTTTGAGTTGAAATATCATTTTTTCATTTTCATATTTATACTTTTTTACATTTACACATTGTGAAGCACCCGAACCCCGCAGTTGCGGGACTCCGCTTCGCTACGCACCCGAACACTTAAACACATTTCTTCTCCTGCATTCACAAACAAAGCTTAATTTTGCAGGCAGTAAAACCGCGACCTTTGAGCCTCAATACCCTTTTTCCCGTTCAGCTTCAGCTCTGCAGCCTTTCAAGCGGCAGCAGCGGCAACTGTTATTTTATCGGCAGCAGCAGCGAGGGAATACTGGTGGATGCGGGCATCAGTGCGCGCAGGATCAGAAGGACGCTTGAGGAGATTGGTCTGGCCATGTCGCAGATCCGCGGGGTGCTGATCACCCACGACCATATTGATCATATTCAGGCGCTCACATTGCTGACAAAGAAATACAGGTTGCCGGTCTATTGCACCGAAGGCACCCGGAAAGGGATACTCCGCAACCGCACGACCTATGATCTGGATCAGGAGATGTTCCGTCCCCTGCAGCCAGGCGTGCCATTTACTCTTGCCGGACTTACCATTTCCGCATTTCCGGTTTCGCACGATGCCCTGGATGCGGTGGGTTACCATATTGCCAACTCCTCGCGCAGCATCGCCCTGGCGACCGATCTGGGCGTTATTGGCGATGCGGCGGCCGGTTACCTGCGCAAGGCCAACGTACTGGTGCTGGAATCGAATTATGATGAGGAGATGCTCCTGAACGGACGTTATCCTCAGCAGCTTAAACAAAGGGTTCACGGTGAAATGGGGCACCTGTGCAACACACATGCATCCGGATTTATCTCCGACCATTATCATCCCGGCATTTCGCACATACTGTTGTGCCACCTGAGTGCCGAAAACAATACCCCTCACAGGGCGATTCAGACCCTGCAGCAGTCATTCGAACAAAAGGGAGTCAGATTAAGCCCGTCCACGGTGATAAGGGCGCTCCCCAGGGGAAGCAGGTCGGAATTGTTTGTAATTGAGTAGGGGAGTCTGAGCCTAAGGGTTGAGCTAATCAGAATCTTTCTGTTGTTTTGAAGCTTTTTTGCTGCCGTCGTAAAGGTCGAACCCGGCGAACCGGCACTCCAACGGTCCGTTGAAGAGGGTGTATTTTTTCATGGGCCTTAGGCCGATCATCTTCAGCGCCCGCATATCGGAGCTGATCACCCACGCCTGATAGCCCGTAAACCGGCGCTTCAGGGTGTTGCCAAGGTCCTGGTAAAGTGCGGTGATGTCTTCCACCCTGATCCTCTCTCCGTAGGGCGGGTTGGTAACCATCACCCCGGGCGCCGGGGGCGGGATTATTTCCTGAAAGGGGGCCGCTTCGAGTGTAACGTCTTTGTGCAGCCTGGCCTGTTTGAGGTTGGCCATGGCTGAACGCAGGTTCTTTTCCGAAATATCCGATCCGCTGATCATACAGTTGATGTCGCGCTGTTGATCCATCGCCTCATCGAGGATGTCATCCCACAAAGCCTTGTCGAAATCTTTCCAGTTCATAAACCCGAAAGATTCGCGGAAATGTCCGGCTGGCAGGTTCATGGCAATCATGGCCGCTTCGGTAAGCAGGGTGCCCGATCCGCACATCGGGTCTATGAAGTTGCTTTGCCCGTCCCATCCGCTCAGCAGTATCATGCCGGCTGCCAGCACCTCGCTGAGCGGCGCCTCGGCATTCGACACATGATAGCCCCTTTTGTGCAGCGATGATCCCGAGCTGTCGAACGACACCGTAACCTCATTGCTGTTCATGTGCAGGTTTATCCTGAAATCCGGATTTTCAATATCCACCGAAGGCCGTTGCCCCGTCTTCTCGCGGAACCGGTCGGCAATCGCGTCTTTGACCCGTTGCGAGACGAAATGAGAGTGGGTGAATACAGAAGATACAATCGTGCTGTCGATGGCAAAGGTGTCGGAAACGGAAAAATAATCCTCCCAGCGCATGGCTTTGATGCGGGTGTAGAGGTCCTGTTCGGTAAGGATACTGAACTTGCTGACGGGTAACAAAATCCTGAGTGCGGTGCGGCAGTGGTAGTTGGCAGCGTAAAGCAGACGCTTGTCCCCTTCGAAGGCGACAGCGCGGTGCAGCAGTTCCGTTTTTGAAGCCCCCAGATCATTCAGCTCTGTGGCGAGCACTTCTTCAAGACCGGCGGGGCATTTGGCCAGCAGGGAAATCTGAGGGGAAATAAAAGCTGCGCTCATGCCTTACAGGATTGGTTTCGGGTGGCAAAGTTACGAAATATAGGCTAGCGTGCTTCTTTCCGATGCTTAACCTGATTATGAAGCGTTGGCAACCGGGTGGTCTTTTCGTAATTTAAGTGCTGGTATTCACTTTTTGACTTTGCATTGAACAGTATGCCTCCAAAGCAACCAATTTACCAGAATTAATTCATCGCTTATTCCGGAATCAGGCAAAGCTATCACGATCGGGACTATCGGGATCGTGGCAAAAATTCAGCACACTTTTCAGCGGACAGTTCAACCGGATCAGGCCGGGTTGTTCAGCTTATTCATAAACGCTTCGGCGTCAACGATGTATCGCCGGTGGGTGCCTTCGCCGATTACCCCCTGCTCGTCGCGGGCCAGTACCCTGAACAGTAGTTTTTTACCATCAGCTTCAAGCAGTTCCGATTCGCAGAAGACCTTCATGCCTATAGGCGTGGCTTTGGTGTGGGTGATGCTCACAGCGGTACCCAGGGTGATAGCGCCCGGAGGCAGCAGCGGCTGCACACTCAGCTGGGCGGTTTTCTCCATCAGGGCTATCATGGCAGGGGTGGCAAATACCTCAATCAGCCCCGAACCGAAACCGGATGCCGTATCTGCAAACGTCACCGTGATCTCCTGGCGGCCGGTGATGCCGGGTTTTAAATTTATTTCCATAGCCGTTGATTATCGGATAAGCGTATTTTTTTAATGAACTTCGGTAACAGCCTGTAAGCAGCATCCGGATTTAAAAATTGAAGATCACTGTTTGTTTCAGGTCCGGATGAAGGCTTTGGGCCACCGGGCATGCTTTGGCGCACTGTCTGATCATCTGTTTTTCCTTTTCGGAATAATTATTATCCGGGAAGTTAAGCTCCACAATCACTTCGCCGACCCTGCGAGGATCGCTGGCCATGATTTTGGTAACTTTAGCCCTGGTGCCGTCGATGCTGAAGCCTGAGCGCTGCGCCAGCATCCCCATAATGGTGATCATGCAGGAGCCCAGGGCGGTCGCCAGCAGGTCGGTGGGCGAAAAGGCCGATCCTTTTCCGTTGTTGTCAACCGGAGCGTCGGTCACGATGGAGCGGCCCGACCGCACATGGGTTGCCTCCAGTTGAAGATCGCCGGTATAAATCAGGGTTGAAGTTGGGTCCATTCCGTTTTTTCTGCAAATATAAGGTCAAAAAAGCCGGGTGTTTGTTAAAAAACGGCACTGTCTTTTTACAACAACCCCAATAGCCATCTTTTTGATGGCATTTTTACATAAAGTCAGGTATTGAATCCCGGCACTTCAGACAGCGGAAAAACGAAAATCCCTGGAATTTACGGGCAATCCTGGCCCGGATTTCCAGGCACGGAATCTTCTGCATTAACAATCCGTTTTCCGGTCTCACAGGTTCTTCAGGAATAGGGGTCATCTTACTTTCGTGTGATTTGGTGCTTCTGTGTTTTGGTGGCATTTTTACATAAAGTCAGGTATTGGATTCCGGCGCATCAGATAGTGAAAAATAAAAAACCCTGCCGTGAGGCAGGGCTTGATAAAAGGAGAAATCAGGACTTTTTACTTTGATTCTGAGGCTGGTGCTGCCTGGGCAGTGGTGGCCTTCTTGCTTCCGCAGTCGCTGCTCTGTGCCTTGGCACTTTTGTCGCATGACTTGCTGCAGTCGTCCTTCGAGGCAGTCTTCACGGCCTTGTCGCCGCATGAACTCTTTGAGGCCTCTGTTGTGCAGCCTGATTTATTTGCTTTCTTGGTTCCGTCAACTTTCGGATCTTTGTCGCCAGCATAATTCTCGGTATAAACACTGGTTTCACCGGCTGTTACAACACTGCTTATTCCTGAAAAGGCAAACAGGAAAGCGAATACGGATAATGCAATTATTGCTTTTTTCATGACTTTTATGTTTTGGTTTATTGCAAACTTAAAGGTTAACAGGGCTGCGGCTTGTTAATGATCCGTTAATTACTGTTAATGGTTTGTTAAAAACCTGTGGCAGAAGGCTGCGAATACATTAAATTTGCATTATTATTATCTCTCGGATGCAAAAAAGAACCGTTGCCCTGCTGATTATGATTACCTCCCTGGCCCTGGCCGGGATCATTGTAATACAGATTTACTGGGTTAAGAATGCTTTGCATCTGCAGGAAGAGCAGTTCGACAACAAAGTTCAGGTTACCCTCAAGAGTGTGGTGAACAGGATGTTCGAGGCGCGCGACAGCCTTGCGCCTGATCCGTCGGTGTGCGGTGAGCACTGCGACCACCGTACTTTTCAGGTGCTTTCGGCCATCAATCCCCTGAGGCTTGACTCCCTCCTGCAGGATGAGTTCGGGGGGATGGAGATTTCGCGCGAGTATTACTGGGGCGTCTACAGCCCGGCCTGTGGCAGTTTGTTTGCCGGTGAGGCCGGACCATACCACGATAAACTGATAAAGACCAACCATTTCGTTTCACTTTCGTGCCTCTATCAGCGCGAGCAGCTGATGCTGGGGGTTTACTTCCCCTCGGAGCGCGGGGTGCTTTGGCTCAGGATCTTCCCTTATCTTCTCCTGGCCTTTGTGTTGCTTGCCATTGTCATCTTTGCCTTTTCATTTACCATCTTTTCTTTTCTGAGGCAGAAAAAACTGTCGGAGATGAAAAGTGATTTCGTCAACAACATGACCCACGAGTTTAAAACGCCGATTGCTACCATATCGCTGGCCAGCGAGATGCTGCTGAACAACGGGGTGAGTGATTCCGTTGCCCGCACCAGGCGTTATGCAAAGATCATCCATGATGAAAACCAGCGTTTGAAACAGCAGGTGGAGCAGGTGTTGCAGATTGCCGTGCTCGATAAGGGCCATTACAGGTTAAAGATCAAAGCTTTTGATGCGCATGAAGCCGTTAAAGCCTGCGCAAAGAATTTTGAACTTACCGTGCGCGATAAGGGCGGAATGATCATATTCAGGCCGGAAGCCACCGGATGTATCATCAGGGCGGATCATCACCATTTTACAAATATGGTGAACAACCTGCTCGACAATGCCGCAAAGTATTCCCGTGAGTACCCGGAGATCAGGGTAACTACCGGAGTTTCCGGCAATATGTTCTTTGTCGGGGTGCATGATAAAGGCATTGGGATCAGTCATGAAAACCTGAAGCATATTTTCAGGAACCTTTACCGGGTTCCGACAGGAAATGTGCATGATGTCAAAGGATTCGGCCTGGGCCTGTACTATGTTAAAACAATGGCCGAAGCCCACGGTGGTTATGTAAAAGTGAGCAGTGAACTGAACAAAGGAAGCACTTTTGTGATTTATATACCGATAGATCCGAAAATCGAAATTAGCAGATATTCCCATGAGTCAGAAAGCGAAGATATTGCTGGTTGAGGATGACCCCAGTCTGAGTCTGGTGTTGCAGGATTATCTTGAGCTGCTCGGTTATGAAACCACCCTGGCCGCAGATGGTGAACAGGGCCTGCACAGGTTCATGGAAAAAGCTTTTGATTTGTGTATTCTGGATGTGATGCTTCCCAAAAAGGATGGCTTTACCCTGGCTGCCGAGATCAGGAGTCTGAATGAACGCTTGCCGGTTATTTTTCTCACCGCCAGGGACCAGAATGATGATCGCGTAACGGGTTTTAAAGCGGGTTGCGACGATTACATCACCAAACCCTTCAGCAGCGAAGAGCTTGCCCTGCGTATCGAAGCCATCCTGAAACGCTGCATGAACCAGGCCATGCGCTTGCGCTCTGAGGTTTTTGAACTGGGCTCCTGCCGTTTCGATGCTTCCAACCTGATATTGTACTGCAATGGCTCTGAGCAGAAGCTGACACCCAAGGAAGCGGCTTTGCTCAGGCTGCTCTGCCTCAATAAGAATAACCTCCTGCCCCGCGATCAGGCCCTCACCGAAATCTGGGGCGATGCCGATTATTTTATCGGCCGCAGTATGGATGTTTTTATCGCCCGCCTCCGCAAATATCTCCGTCATGAGCCGGCTGTCTCCATTACCAATGTGCACGGTACCGGTTTTAAGCTGGAAGTGAAAGAAGAGTAAGGAATTTCGGATTTTGGATTTCGGATTTCGGATTTCGGATTCGTTTCGATACCAGGATTCTCCTAACAGGTTTTCTTTTAACCTGTTAGGTGTATAAAAGACGTTTAAACCTTGAAAAGTCAAACTCTTTTCACGGACTGGATGTCCGCGTCAACAGAGCCGGAGAGCGGTTTTCATTTACATATTTACACATTTTTACATTTACCATTAGAACGCATGTGAGCACCCGAACACCTGAAAATAAACAGTCAGAGATGGTATTGCCAACCAAGCACAACAAAAAAAACTTTGATTTATGTGAAGTCAACATACTGAATTATGCGCACTCTAATGAGTGAATCAGGAATAGTTCAAAATAAATTTCTCCAGATATTCAGCAAAATAATACATTTGTACCGGATCTTGTGTAAACTCTCGCCAGGGATCCAACGGAACAATTTATTAAAGTGCTGGATTTAAGTTTTTTAGCCATAGATTCACACATCAGTGCTTTACAGTTATCTATTTGTATTATTGATAATCAGATTTTTTTAATAGTTTCAATTTCAAAAATGATTAAAAATGAAGAAACGTATTTTAATGCTCCTGCTCACGGTTTGTACGTTTTGGGGAGTTGTCAAATCGCAAAATTCACAGTGGATTCAATATCTTGACTATAAGCATATCAAAGCACTTGCTTTGGAAAATGATATTCTATGGGCGGGCACGTTGAGTGGGTTAGTCAAAATCGAATTGAACAGTGGAAATCTCATGTTTTATAACTCACTGAATTCGGATTTGCCTTTCAATCTGATTAATGCACTGACCGTTGACATTGATGGAAATTTATGGATCGGAATGGGAAACTCCATGGATTCACGGACTGGTGGACTCGCCAGGTTTGATGGTAATAATTGGAACGTTTTTACTACTGAGAATTCTGGTCTGCCGGGTAATCTTATCAATGCTATAATAGCGGATACCTCCGGGAATATTTGGATTGGCACCAATAATGAAGGACTGGTAAAATTTGACGGTAACGAATGGTCTGTTTTTAATTCATCTAATTCGCCGCTTCCTGAGAATACCATTACCTGTGTGGCCATCGACGGCCAGGGGCGATTATGGGTGGGCACGCGTAACAGGGGATTAGGTGTTTTTGATGGTACTGAATGGTCTAATTATCAAATGGACAATTCTGGTCTGCCCTCTGATTTAATAAGAACCATCGCTTTCGATATCGACAATGATGTTTGGATTGGTACAGCATTTGCTGGACTGATTAAGTTTGACGGAGCAGAATGGGTTGTTTTCAATACTTCAAATTCAGGAATTCAGGATAATCAGGTTACTGCACTTTCAATTGATAACAATGGAGTAAAGTATGTGGGCACAAATTCCGGTGGCTTGTCATTGTATGATGATTTGACCTGGATTAATTACAATCACTCCGGGTCAGGTCTGCCCGCTGACTATATTCTTTCAGTGAATACTGATTCAGAGGCTGTGAAATGGGTTGGAACCATCAGCGGCCTGGTTAAACTGGAAAATGAACTACTGACGCAAGTCAACACCGCTAGTTGCGGTCTGCCGGAGAGTTCTGTCCGCAAAGTAGTTATTGATAAGAACGGAGTTAAGTGGATTGGAACCGGTGGATCCGGTTTAGTGAAGTTTGATGGCTCTGAATGGACAGAATTTAACACTGATAATTCCGATTTGCCAGACAATCGTATATATTCAGTAGTAATTGACGCAGATGGTGTTAAGTGGATAGGAACTTACGGGGGAGGCCTTGTGAAAATGGATAATTCCGGCTGCACTGTTTATAATACTTCAAACTCTGGTTTGTCCAATAATATAGTCCGGTGTATATACATTGACAATAACGGACATAAATGGATAGGTACATCACAGGGTGGAATAAGTGTTTTTGATGGTTCCGGCTGGACAGTATTCAATGAACAAAATTCCGGTCTTCCTGATAACTATGTCAATACTATAACCAGTGATAATCAGGGAGTCATTTGGGTTGGGAGCAGTTCGGGCTTGACAGCCTATAACGGAAGCAACTGGACTACTTATGATATCAGTAATTCAGGATTGGAGGCAGATAATGTGGTCGATATTTTGATAGATGATGACGGGTTAATATGGGTGGCCACAGATGGTGGAGGGCTAGTGACCTTTAATGGCGTGGAGTGGCAGAATCTTAATCAGGGGCTTCATGATTTATATCTGAGCAGTATTTGTTTGGATGGCAATGGATCGGTCTGGGCCGGCACTTGGAATGAAGGAATCGGTTATTTTAACGGATCAGGCTGGACTTTTTACAATGCCTCAAATTCTCCTCTTTCAGATAATTATATAAATTCAATTACTTTGGATAGTAATGGTTCAAAATGGATCAGCACAATGTTTGGAGGCATTAATGTTTTTAATGAGCAGGGAGTTCCCAATTCCATTCCTGATATGACTGATTTTTCGCTTTCAGTCCATATATACCCCAATCCGGTAATCGATTATCTGATAATTGATGATGAACAGTTTTCAGGCAATTATTATGTCAGGATATATAATTTGCAAGGGGTTTTATTAAAAGAACAAATAATTTCAGAATCTGATCATAGTATAAATGTCAGTGAGTTCTCCTCAGGTCCATACATAGTATATGTTAAATCAGACACTTTGACAAGAGTTATAAAAATGATCAAGTACTAAGCACCGATTCTAAATATGTGTAGGAAAGAATTATATGTTTCCCCGAGATTCTTTAAATTTTGAGTCAATCCGTCCGAACGTCCATGTCAACCTGAGAGTAAAGGGTTTAGGATTCGGCCATTCGACTTGGGATAGGCTGGTCTAGGCTGGTCTCGGCTACGCACGGCCACCGTCGCTCACCACAAGTTGTTCAGGCTAAATTTTCTGATTTCACTTGTCCCGCGAGAAGAGGATAGCCGGATAACTAGGGATATTTGGATTTTAGATTTTAGATTTTAGATTTTAGATTTTAGATTTTGGATTTCGGATTTTGGATTTCGGATTCGTTTCGATACCAGAATTCTCCTAACAGGTTTTCTTTCAACCTGTTAGGTGTATAAAAGACGTTTAAACCTTGAAAAGTCAAACTCTTTTCACGGATTGGACGTCCGCGTCAACAGTGGATTTTGGATTTCGGATTTCGGATTCGTTTTGGTACCAGGATTCTCCTAACAGGTTTTCTTTTAACCTGTTAGGTGTAAAAAAGACGATTAAACCTTGAAAAGTCAAACTCTTTTCACGGACTGGATGTCCACGTCAACAGAGCCGGAGAGCGGGATACCTCGTATTGAAATACCTTGATTTCATTTACACATTTACACATCTACACATTCACACATTGCGAAGCACCAGAACACCCGAACCCCGCAGTTGCGGGACTCCGCTTCGCTACGCACCCGAACACATCTCCGCATTGCACAGTATTAGCCCTTCCGTATCTTTGTATTCAAACTTTAAATTTCCAAAAATGACATTGCACGAAGCACAGCAAAAGGTTGATCATTGGATAACCACCACCGGTGTAAGGTATTTCAATGAACTGACCAATACCGCGATACTGATGGAAGAGGTGGGAGAGGTGGCCCGTATCATGGCCCGCAGGTACGGTGAGCAGTCAGAAAAGGAATCCGACAAGGCGGCCGATCTGGCCGATGAAATGGCCGACGTGCTTTTTGTGCTGATCTGCCTGGCCAACCAGACCGGCGTTGACCTTACAGCAGCCCTGGGAAAAAACCTGGAAAAGAAAACCCACCGCGATGCTGAGCGCCATCTGAATAATCCCAAACTGAAAAAATAAACCGACGGCGCACCTCAGGGATTTTCGTTACCGGTGCCGCCCGGATTCAGGGGCGCATGGCTGAAAAAAATCTATAAATCCCTCAACCGGGCTGAGTGGTTTTTATGTTGACGGTTATCAGGGTTGTTTTGTGTGTGGCTGACATTCACATGGGCCGGGAATGCCGGAGCTAAATCAGATAATCCCCAGTTGTTTTTCCATCAGGCCTATCACCTCCAGGTGAAGTGTATGCCGGCGTGCTGTCATGGTTTCCTGCAGCGACAGGTATTGCCCGGGCAGCTCAGCATGGTTTTTCGGCGCGTTTTTAATGTATTTCCGGAGCAGTTCCATACCCACCACATGATCGTGCCATTCGCCCAGCAGGTCGTTGGCCGTTTCAAGCATTTTCAGCGTCTGGCTCAGCAGGGGCAGGGCCGGATCGTCACGGTGGAATACCGTGAGCAGGTAATTGCACTGCTTTAGTTTTCTCCTTATTTCATGCAGATTTTCATCATGTACCTGATCGTTCTTCAGATCGCCGCATTTATCGAGCAACTCGTTAACAAGGTTAATGATGGCCTCTCCTATGGCCAGCGTTTTCCCGCGAACGGGAATTTCATCCGCTGTCTGCTGAAATGTGCCGGTATAATCCCGTACCTTATGCGCTTCAAGATAGCCGGTAAACCTGCGTATGGATTTTTTTTCGGTTTTGGTAAGGTAGTGCAGAAAATCACTGAAATCCTGGTTCAGCGCACTTTCATACTTTTTGACCAGCAATTGCTGCACCTGGGCATCCCTCATTTTGCCTGATAATTTAAAAAGCCGGCTGAGTTCTCCCCCGGCTTTTTCCGCATCGAAAGCCGGATCAAGCTTCTCAAGCAGCATCAGTACGGCCCTGATCCGTTTTACGGCAACCCGCATGTCGTGTATGGAGTCGGCGTCGAAGCATTCACGGACTTTTACGAAATTTGCGGCAAAAGCGGTGCACTGTTTCCCGAAGTAATTGCTGAGGCGCTGGTGCATAGTTATTCGATGTTGAATTGTAAAAATAAGCATCATTTGGATTTTAATCCGGACTGAATGTAAATTCATTGTTAATTTTACACAAGCATCCGGATAAATTATAGGAAGCGGAGAAATAGTGGTAACTTTCGATACAGAATGCTATATCCTGTGAAATCATTTTTCAATTTCAGATTTTTCATAATTCTTACGCTGTTTTTCAGCGCTGTATTATCGCATGCCCAGGAATACCGGGTAAGCGGCAGGGTAAATGATTCGGCAAGTGCTGAGCCGCTGGCTTTTGTAAATATTGTGATCAACGAAGGGCGGCAGGGCGGCGTAACGGATATCGACGGACGTTACAGCCTTGTAAGTCATGAACCGGTTCGTTCGCTGCGTTTCAGTTATGTTGGATATCGGCCGCTGTTGTTGTCGCCGGTGAATGAGAAAGCGCAGGTGAAGATGGTAAGCCTTGGTTTTGAGCTTTCTGAAGTGCTGATTGCCGCCGGAGAGAATCCCGCGCACCGGATTATCCGCAACGCGGTGGCCAACCGTAAAATCAATGATCCGGAGAATATTCCTTACTACACTTATACCTCTTACGATAAGATGTACTTTACGGCTGATGCTGATTCGCTGCGCAGAGATGAAGGTCTTCCGGCAGATTCATCTGAAATCAGACTGCTGAAAATCCTTGAACGTCAGCATCTCTTCCTGATTGAATCGTTGGCCGAACACCAGTATATTGCGCCGGGCCGGAGCAAGGACAGGGTTATCGCCACACGTATCTCCGGGTTAAAAGATCCTTTGTTCGTTTTTCTGATTTCCTCCATGCAGTCAAACTCATTTTACGGGGACTTGATAAATATCGCGGGAGCTAATTATATAAATCCCGTGAGCAGGGGTTCGGAACAACGTTACTTCTTCTCGCTTCAGGATACCATCTACAGTGATACCCCCGGCGATACCACCTTCGTGATAGCCTATAAACCACGTGCGAACAGGAATTTCGACGGGCTGAAAGGATTGGTGTATATCAGCAATAATGGCTGGGCCATCAGGAATGTGATTGCCGAACCGGCCAGGCCGGATGAAAAACTGGGCATCAGGATCAGGCAGATGTACGAATTTCTCAATGGGCGATACTGGTTTCCGGTTCAGCTCGAAACGGAGATTACCTTTAATAACCTGGCAATGAGCCGGTCAAGGCCTGTTGGGATAGGCAAAAGCTATCGCCGCGATATTGTGTTTGATACCGTACTAAGCCGGCGTGAGGTGGGAAATATCGCCGTTGAACTTACCCCTGATGCCGCTGATCGCGACGAGGCCTTCTGGTTTTTTCACAGGGGGGATTCACTGAGCCTGAAGGAGCGGAATACCTATCAGACCATCGACAGCCTCGGGAGGGTTCACCGTCTTGACCAGAAGGCTAAAGGGTTCGCGGCACTGATTTCGGGGCGGCTGCCGCTTGGTTATGCCGAAATCGATCTCAACCGCCTGGCCCGCTACAGTAAATATGAAGGTTTGTATGCCGGTATCGGCCTGTATACCAGCAACCGCCTCTCGCGAGTTGTGAAGGTGGGTGGATACTGGGGTTACGGATTCGGGGATCAGCAGGCAAAGTACGGCGGTGAGCTTTCGTTCAGGCTGCAGCGGCATGGCAATGCAATACTGAACCTCAGCTACGCAGACGATCTTGAAGAGTCGGCCGGAACTGTTTTTTTTGATGACAACAACCAGTCCCTGAATGCGCTGAACTACAGGCGCTTTTATATTGACCGGATGGAGCTGACCGAAAAATACCGCGCAATGCTTGATTTTCGTGTACTCAGATACATCAGGATGGGCGCCGGCGTCGTGCGGGAATACAAACGGCCGGGTTTCGATTATGCCTTCGACAGGGGAAGTGATGATATCGGGGTGCTAACACGTGATCATATTTTCGGGAAGATCACTGCCGGGTTGCGTTTTGCCTGGGGGGAGAAGTTTATCCGTGACAAGGACAGCCAGCTCTCGCTGGGAACCACATACCCCATCCTCTGGCTGCAATACACGGCCAGCCGCAAAGGGTTCCTCGACGGACAATTTGATTACAACAGGCTTGATCTCCGCCTGAAGTGGACGTTTTATACCCGGTTTATCGGCAATACGGTTGTTTGGCTGGCCGGAAGCTACATCGACAAAACCGTTCCGGGTTCCGAACTGGCCAATGGCAGGGGGAGCTCCGGTAACGGATTCTCGCTGTTTTCTCCGGTCAGCTTCAGCACCATGAGGCCGGGTGAATTTCTTAACGACCGTTTCGGGGCAGTATTTATTACACACAATTTCGGTAAACTGCTTTTCCGCTCCGCGCATTTTGAACCGGAGCCGGCCCTTATTTTCAATGCAGGCATCGGGAGCCTGAGCCATCCTGAAAAACACAGGTTTGCACAGTTCAATACCATGGAGAAAGGGTATGCAGAAGCAGGGTTCGCCCTGAATAATATCATAAAGTCTTCATTTTCAGGTATTGGTGTAGCCCTGCTCTATCGTGGCGGGGCATATAGCTACGACCGTTTCGGAAAAAATATTATGGGACGGCTTACGCTGAATTATTCATTCTGAACCGGACAACAGCCTCGGCGCAATTATTGCCGGGATTACATTTCCACATTTCGGGAATCAATAGTATATTAGCATAAAAATAGCGAAAAATGAACCGCACCGTGAAGTTGATTGCCAGTATCGTGCTTGGGATAGCCGGTCTGTTGTTTATCTGGTATTTTTCAAACATTGTGTTTTATATCCTCACGGCAGCGGTGATTTCGGTGGTTGGAAGGCCGGTGGTGCATTTTTTTGACGGGTTGAGGTTAGGAAAACTCAAGCTCCCTCACGCTGTCGGTGCTTTGCTGGCATTGGTGCTGATTTTGCTGCTGGTGGTTTCGTTCTTTGCCATTTTCGTGCCGATGATTGCCCAGCAGGCCAGGGCTATTGCGGCCATCGATACCAATGCGCTGGCTTTTGCTTTTCGCGAACCATTGGCCGCGGTTGATGCAGCCCTTCACCAGATGTCGATACTTCAGCCCGGGCAGGGAGTGCAGGAAGCCCTGCTCGAACGGCTTCAGTCTATTGTAAGCGTGGCCTCTTTTGCCAGCGCGTTCAATTACATTGTATCCTTTACAGGAACGTTTATGATGGCAATATTTTCCATCCTTTTTATCAGTTTTTTCTTTCTGAAAGATGACAAGCTGTTTTATAACGCATTTATGCTGCTGGTTCCGCTTAAATACAATGAATCCGCCTCCCGCATCCTGCATGAGGTGAAGCGCCTGCTCACCCGCTATTTTCTTGGGCTGTGTATGGAAGTGGCCTCCATGGTTACCCTGATTTCTCTTGGTCTCACGGTGTTTGGCGTGGAGAATGCCCTGCTGATCGGTTTTATCGGCGGGCTGATGAATATCATACCCTATCTCGGCCCGTTGATCGGTGCCACCATTGGAATTGTCATCGGCATCATCGGCAGCCTCTCGATGGGGGCCTATACCGCGATCCTGCCGCTCAGCCTTACCATTGCCGGGGTGTTTGCCGGCGCCAATGTGGTTGACAATATGCTGCTGCAGCCGGTCATCTATTCAACCAGCGTGAAAGCACACCCGATAGAGATATTCCTGGTGATCATTATTGCAGGCAGCCTTTTCGGGATTACAGGAATGATCATGGCCGTTCCGGCTTACACTGTACTAAGGGTAATTCTCCGTGAGTTCTTCAGCGAAATGCGGCTGATTAAAAAGCTTACAGAGAATATGTAGCAACCCGCCAATCAGGGCGTGATGCTGCTCACAAATCCCGCCGCATTGTTGTCAATAATGGTCATATCGCCGGTATCCACGGTGCCATCTCCGTTTACATCGGTTGCCAGATAGCCGGTAGCAAAAGCGGAAGCATCATTATCCACCGGGGTCATATCGGCGGTATCCACCGAGCCGTCCTGATTTACGTCACCGCCGAAGATCACGAAAAACCCTCCTGTGTTTTTCAGGTTATTGCCATAGGCCTGCGAAGCCGCAGTGCTGAAATCATAGGATATGTTGTTTCCGGTAAATGAAACCGGGCCCGAAGAAGTTGTTTCTATGCTGTTTCTGTGCCTGATGGTGATATAGTAATTACCGTTAAGCCAGTAAGGGATGGAGCTGACTGATGCCTGTCCGCCGGTGTTGACAGCCAGTTGGCTTACCGTGTATACAGTCGACTGATAACCGGAGGCATCATGAAATTCAAGCGTTACCACATCGGCGGTGTCGCTTCCGAACCGGTCTCCCGAAACATCCTGCGCTTTGTTCATCGTGCCGCTTCCGTTATAAAGTCCTTCCAGATAAAATTTCAGATTTAAAGTCTTGTCCGGCAGATTGATAATTTCGAAAGCAAGATCAGTATACAACCATCCCTGGGGACCTGTCCAGGTGATATTCGACCAGGTGGCCGGTGCCGGCAAGGTTTTGGATGCAGCACCGCAAAGGATCGGAATCATTGAACGCATGGATTCCTGCCACCGCCAGATGGCCGGGTTGGCCGGATCTGTTGCGATAGCCCTGATATCGAGCCAGTATCTGTTGCCAGCCTCCTGCATGAAAGCCTGGGGCAGGATATATTCATAAAGGTATACCGGGCTTCCGTCAGCGCTTTGCATCCCTGTAAACTGTTCGGTAACTGAAGAGAAAGGCACATCGAAACCCTGAATCTCCGGATCGGCCGGCCGGCAGGTACCCGAAGGATCATCAGCATGAATGCTCAGGTGGAAATGACTGATCCCGGCACCTCGTTTTTCCTGTAATGCGGCATTCAGCTCATAATTCCCCCACCAGCGGATGCCGGTAACCCTACCGCCATTGCAAAGCCAATCATCAGCCAGAATGATGCTTTCGGTGATTCCGGAGTTGTTGATATAATCGTGGGCATGCAATCCGCTTCGACCTGCATCGGGATGTTGCTTCCATTTGAGTTCAGGATTTTCCTCGATCATCACCATATAATCCTCCACTTCCCCGTCATCTGCCGGTCCGGTATAGCTCAGCCCGGGTTGATTGCTCAGCCTGAACCTTGCAAAGGAGTGACCGGCAATCGCCCATGCAGGAACGATAAATCCTAACTCATGAGTCCCGGGTACCAGGTAGAAATCGACCAGTATGTGTTCGCCTGCCTGATCCCAGTTGCCATTCCTGTTAAAGTCTATCCAGGCGTTTATCAGCCCTCCGCCATTGACAGTGACGGTAATTTTTCCCGGTGATCCGATGCGAAGCGGCCAGTTGAAGGTTACCCCATCCTCATCATAGTTGGGGGGCGGATAAAGGATATCGTTGTCATCGCCCAGCGCCTGTGGATCGGGTTGGCCATCGGGCTCAGGATCAATGGAAGCTC
>VSSQ01000727.1_pt1 | contig 17089 bp, 15 predicted proteins | sample 4763081 | NCBI WGS metagenome assembly VSSQ01 (sample SAMN12137344, study PRJNA551015) | bioreactor metagenome | isolation source: SDC9 anaerobic chlorinated ethene degrading culture | place: USA: Knoxville, Tennesee | collected 2015-01-01
AGGCGTTTGGTATTGAGGCGGGGACCTAGGTAAAAATTGGCGGGGGATTAGGATAATATTATACTGAATTTTTTAGCATATCTCTAACCTCAGAAGAAAATTGCAGAGTGTTATCCTGATAGTTAATGTATGTATGAAATCGTTTGAATTTGCCGTATTTAATCCCGGCCGACATGCAGTTTCAATACACAGAACGACAAATACTTATCTAAATATTCAGCGAGAAAAAATCATGTCCGCCTACAAAGAACTTGATGCAAAATACTACATGCCCTGCTTTGGACGGTCAATGCAGATCGTCAAAGGGGAAGGCTGCAATGTTTGGGACGATAACGGAAAAAAATACCTTGACTTAGTTGCAGGCATCGCGGTCTGCAGCACAGGTCACTGCCACCCGGAAGTGGTGGACGCAATATGCCGCCAGGCACACGAACTGATCCACTGCTCCAATCTTTACTACATACCGGGTCAGGCCGAACTCGCAGAAAAACTGAGCAAAGCAAGCGGGATGGGAAAGGTCTTTTTCGGCAACAGCGGAGCCGAGGCTATCGATGCGGCGCTCAAACTTGCCAAAGTTCGCTCAGGACGGAAAAACTTCGTCTCCTTCAACCACGATTTCCACGGCCGGACCGTTGGTTCCCTCGCCGTCACCCACAAACCCCAGATCAGGGAGCCCTTCGAACCGCTCGGCATCCACTGTGATTTTCCTGAATACGGCGACCTTGAGGGCCTCAAAGCTGTGGTCAATAAAGAAACCGCCGCTGTTGTCTTCGAACCCATCCAGGGAGAGACAGGCGTCATCATCCCGCCGGCAGACTTCCTGCCGGGAATCAGGGACATCTGTGACGACGCCGGCGCTTTGATGATCTGCGATGAAGTCCAGTCAGGCATGGGACGGACCGGGAAATGGTTCGCGTTCCAGCACTCAGACGTCCAGCCCGATATCATCAGCATCGCAAAAGGCATAGCGTCAGGCATCCCGATGGGCGCGATCATCGCCCGGGAAGGTCTCGAGTTCACCAAAGGCGAACACGGCAGCACCTTTGCCGGCGGGCCGATCGCCTGCGCCGCGGGGAATGCCACCTTCGGCATCATTGAAAAACTCCTCCCGGAAATCGCCGCAAAAGGCGAACTCTTCCGGAAGGGTCTCGCCGCATTCAATCCCCGGGTCAGTGGTCTGATGGTCGGGTTCACACTTGGTGAATCCGCCCCCAAACTTGCTGAACTCTGCAAGGAAAAGGGTCTTCTCATCAATGTCGCCGGTGACGGAAATATCCGGATCGTTCCGCCCCTGACGATCTCGGCCGACGAAATAAACTATGCAGTCGGAGTGATCAATGAAGCCGCGGGTCAGATCTGAGTTCATCAAATCAGGCTACGTCTTTGCCAAATCCCCCGCGGATATCGCAAAGGAGTACGGGTTTTTGGAAGTTGCCATGCTCGGCAGCAATGAAAACCCCTACCCTCCTTCGGACACGGTCCTTCGGGCAGCGGCAGACGAACTTTCCGGCGTGAACAGATACCCGGATCCAAAAGCCGCCGCGTATCATACGGCCCTTCGCAAATACATCTGCGATGCTCCGGTCGTTACCTCCGGACTCGGAATGGACGGGGTGATCGAGACCGTTATCCGGACAATCGTCGAACCGGGAGACAAAGTCGTCATCTCGACGCCGACGTTTTCCATGTACGGCCTTGCAGCAAAAGCGGCATCGGCCCGCGTTGTCAACGTGCCGAGGAACGCTGACTTCTCGGTCGATATCGACGCATTTTTGAAAGAAGCACAGGATGCCCGTCTCTCCTTCCTCTGCACGCCGAACAACCCAACCGGGACCGTGACCCCTGTCGCAGACATCGAACATATTCTCAATAAAATCGACGGGGTTCTTTTCCTGGACTGCGCTTATGTCGAGTTCTCCGATATAGATTATCTGCCGCTGCTGTCATCCCATGACAACCTCATCATCGGACGAACCATGTCCAAGGTCTACGGTCTTGCAGGTCTTCGGGTCGGCTATGCCTTCGTTCCTGCCTGGCTGGAAGCTCCTTATGCCGTCGCCGCGACCCCGTTTACCCTGAACCGCGTCTCGGAAGCAGCAGCAGCAGCAGCCGTTTCAGAATCCGCATACCGCGAATCGTTCATCGCCCATGTACGAAAATGGCGCGAGATCTTCATGAAAGAGATCCCGTTCCCGGTTTATCCGAGCGGTGCGAACTTTATCCTGATCGACGCGGCCCCGAAATCGGGTGACGCCGCCGCTGAGTTTCTGGCAAAGAACGGTGTTCTCGTTCGTTCCTGCACGAGTTTCCCGGGTCTTGGCGATACGTTCATCCGCGTGAGCATCGGAGCTGACTGGGAAAACGAACGGTTCCTTTCAGCGGTGAAAAAACTATGATGATCGGAATAACCGGAACACCCGGATGCGGAAAGACCACGGTCGCGGAACTTCTGCGAAAACTCGGTCACCCTGTCCTCGATCTGAAGACCACCGTTGCGCCGTTCGTTCTGGAACATGACGAAGCATCCGGCTCGGATGTCGTGGATGTGGATGCATGGGCAGATGCGTTTCCCTACACCGAAGGGTTTGTGGAAGGAACGTTTGCCCATTATCTTCCCTGCGATAAGATCGTGATCCTCAGATGCCGCCCGGATGTACTCAGGGAACGTCTTGCTCCCCGCGGGTATTCTGAAGAAAAGATCCGGGAAAACGCGGATGCCGAGGCTTTGGACGTCATTTTGATCGAAACTGCCGATGCCTTTGCATCGGAACAGATTTATGAAATCGACACCACACATACAGATAGCGACTCTGTGGTCAGGAGTATACTCTCTTTTGTGAAAGGGGAAACGCCTGCATCGTTTGGATCTCTTGACTGGTCAGAGTATATAACAGATGTATTATGAGTTTAGAATCACTTCGTCCGAAGATCCAGTGGGTGCTCACGCCTATTGCGCATGCGTTTTCGAAACTTCCGATAACGCCGAACATGTGGAGCGTTGTCTCCCTGATCTGTGCGTTTATCGCCGGAGTTTTTTTCGCATTCGGCCAGCCGTTTTTCGGCGTGCTGTTTGTCGTGTTAAACTCGTTTCTGGATGTTCTTGACGGAGCCCTCGCCCGGTATATGGGTTTGGCAAGCCCGATCGGCGATTATCTCGATCATGTTTTCGACCGGTATGCAGACGTTTTCATCGTCACCGGCATCATCATCTACGGCGTCCAGACCTGGCAGGCCCCCATACCTGCCTGGGTGATAGGTCTGTTTGCCATCACCGGGGTCCTGCTCTCTTCCTATCTTGGGACCCAGGCGCAGGCGGTTGGTCTGAAACGAAATTACGGCGGTGTACTCGGCCGCGCCGACCGTCTGGTCCTTTTGATGGTGTTTGGTCTCGCCGAGTTCATCTACCCTGCCCCGATCCTCTTCGGGCTGACGTTTCTTGGCTGGATGCTTGTTGTGTACGGATTTTTCGGCCACATCACGGCGGTCCAGCGGTTCGTGATGTCGCTCAAAGAACTGAGTGCCGGAAAAGGCCAATAGGCCCGTAACTTTTTTTCCGCACGCTTACCCTTTTACTGAGATACGTTACAATCCAAGCTATAAAAAAAAGATCGCGGCCGTTTTTTCGGCCGCATGAATATTCCCTGTTTCTTACTGAACGGCTCGTTCCAGCTTCTTGTAACAGATGATCTCAAGCACACCGTTTTTCAGATGTGTCTGGGTCTGTGAAGGGTCGATGCCGGCAACCGGGATCACTGCTGAGTATTCCCGGTTCGCGCCGGCATTGAGCTGGAGTTTGCCGTCCTGATAGGCGATAAAGAAATCATCCTGACACTCCGGGGGGAGTTCTGTCTGGATGATCACGGTTCCCTTATCCTCAAACATCTCGATGGGGATCGTCTTATTGTGGACCTCATCGGGTGTCAGATGGATCTTACCGCCGGAAAGGACAAACTTCACGCCGACGACAGGCGGAAGTTTCCCCTCGCTTTCTCCAGAAACATGACTGATCAATATTTTGTGGATGATATCCATTAATTCCCTGTATGTGTCATCTGGTGTTTCCGGCATGCTGTTTCATCTCCGAGGTGAAGAGTAGTTCTCTTCACGCATCTGCGTTGTTAATTATCTCTTTGATTCTGCTAAAGTCTTTCTGATGAGACATCAGCAGTTCGTCAAGCTCACGGAGTTCGGGGGTGAGCTCGGCGTTTTTGTATTCTGCTGTTTCCAGGACAGAAATGCCCTTTTCGAGGGTCTTTCTCTCCTCTTCATTGAATCTGTACTGCCATGAACCCCGCTCGGCGCTGCGTCTTCCCGTCTTGTCAAGCGAGGGTCTTACCCGCTTCAACGCGGCATCGAAGTGCTTGCCGAAGATCTTCACGCTGGATACGGCGAGCGAGATCTCAGCGGCTTCGTGACCCGCCATCACCTTCACGAACTCGCGGATCGCGACCATCTTTGCCTCACGAACGAGTGCCTCGATGTCGGCGCCGACAAATCCTTCGGTTTTTTCGACGAGTTCCTCAAGGTCCACATCCTCAGCCAGCATCGAGCTGATGTCTTTGATGTAGACATCAAGGATCTGCTTTCGTCCTGCCCGGTCCGGCGGGGGCACGAAGATGTGCTGTTCAAGACGTCCGGGTCTCAGGAGCGCCGGATCGATCATGTCCGGGCGGTTGGTCGCGCCGATCACGACGACGTTTTTCAGTTCTTCGAGTCCGTCCAGTTCGGTCAGGAACTGACTGACGACGCTCTCGGTCACATGGGAGGAGCCTTCGTAGCTTCCTCTGCGGGGAACGATCGAGTCGATCTCATCGAAGAAGATGATCGAAGGGGACGCAAGCCGCGCTTTTCTAAAGATCTCGCGGATGCCTTTTTCGGATTCGCCGACCCACTTCGACATCAGCTCCGGTCCTTTGACCGAGATGAAGTTGCATTCGGATTCATTTGCAACGGCCTTGGCAAGCAGCGTTTTTCCGGTCCCGGGCGGGCCGAACATCAAAAAGCCCTTGGGGGATTTCGTGGCGAACTGTTTGTAGACCTCGCTGTATTTAAGCGGCCACTCGACCGCCTGCTGGAGTTCCTCTTTGACGGAGTCAAGACCGCCGATGTCGGACCAGTGGATATCCGGCACTTCGACGAGGACCTCACGCATGGCGCTCGGCTGCACCATCTTCATGGCCGCTTCAAAGTCTTCTGCGGTGACTTTCAGGTTTTCAAGCTTCTCGGCGCTGATCTCTTCGTCAGGATTCATGCCGGGGAATGCCCTGCGCAGGGCATGCATTGCGGCTTCTTTCACCATCAAAGCAAGATCTGCTCCCACGAATCCGTGCGTGGTGTTTGCATATTTATCCAGCTTGACGTTCTCGGAGAGCGGGACGTTTCGTGCATGGATCTGCAGGATCTCGTGCCTTCCGTCTTTGTCCGGAACGCCGATCTCGATCTCGCGGTCGAACCTTCCGCCGCGGCGCAGCGCCGGATCGATCGAGTCGGGGAGGTTCGTTGCAGCGATGACGATGACTTTTCCGCGGCTCTTTAAACCGTCCATCAAGGAAAGCAGCTGAGCGACCACGCGGCGTTCCACCTCGCCTTTCGACTCCTCACGCTTTGGCGCGATCGAGTCGATCTCGTCGATGAAGATGATCGAGGGTGCGTTCTCTTCGGCTTTTTCAAAGATCTCACGGAGCTTCTCTTCGGAGTCTCCGTAATACTTCGAGATGATCTCCGGTCCCGAGATCGTATCGAAGTAGGCGCCTGCTTCATTTGCGACCGCACGGGCGATCAGGGTTTTTCCGGTTCCCGGCGGACCATACAGGAGAACTCCCTTCGGCGGTTCGATGCCGAGCTTCTCAAACACTTCGGGGTGTCTGAGCGGGTACTCGATCATCTCGCGAACGAGTGAAAGTTCGCGCCCGAGACCGCCGATATCCTCGTAATGGATGTTGCCGGCCGATTTTCCTTTCGGAGCATCCTCGCCTTTGTAGACGCTCTCTTTGTAGTTGACGGTCGTTTCCGATCCGATGATCGCGACCTCTCCCGGCGAGACCTCCGATACGGCGAAGTCGACATACTCGGTGTTGTAGTTGGAGAACCCGCCCCAGCCGGAGAAGAACGGATCTTCTGACTTGGTCTGGAACCCGAAGGTCATGATCTGACCTTTCGTGATGGGCCGGCCGGCGAATTTGCTCTGGATCGTCTGTTCCAGTGCCCGGCTGTCGAGCCGGATGCTCTGCGAGATCGGCTGGAGCGTGATCTTTGCGGCGGTTTTTGGGACCACCTTCTCAACGGTGACCGTATCTCCGATACCGGCGCCTGCCGATCTGCGGATGTCTCCGTCGATCGCGATCCCTCCTGAACCGGATACGGAAGAACGCATGACTTTGGCTGCGCCGATGCGTTTTCCGGTGATCTTGATGAAATCGCCGGAATCGACACCGAGTTTTGCCATGACGTCGTTATTTATCTTCGCGTACCCGCGTCCGACGTCGTTGTATTCTGCCTCCTGTACAATCAATGAAATTTTAGTATTCTCTGTCATTTTTTATCACTTCCGCGGTGGTATAACTATAGGTAACATCCACCGAATATTTAAAGTATGTGTGGGGGCAAACTAAATCTCGCATTCAGAAGGTTATTTATAGTCGCGCAATGCAGAAAATCAGCTGGCGCGCAGAACGATAGTTATAGTTACGATATTTTTCGTAGTTTTGGATAGGTATATCTCAATATAACGAGCATTACTGTAGTGATACAAATGAAAAAGAATGTACTTGCAATCCTCCTGCTCTTTGCGGTCTTTGCTCTCTTCGCTTTCCCTGCGGCAGCTGAAGATTCACAGACCGACAAAGTTATTCTGGTCTCAGGATACGGGTTATCGACCACCTCACCTGATAAAGTAACGATCTCGTTCGGTGTTCAGACCGAAAACCCTGATGCAGCCGTCGCTCAGAGCGAAAATGCCGCACTGATGGCAAAAGTTGTTGCCGCACTCAAGAATGCCGGCATCAAAGATGCGAACATCCAGACGACCGGATACACCATCTACTCCTATGTCATCGGCGAGTATAATCCCGGCAAGTGGGCAAATGGAACCACGGTCTACAAAGTAACGAACACGGTCCAGATAATCTCCTATGATGTCGACAAAGCCGGATCTTACATAGATGCCGCAGTCGACGCCGGAGCAAACAATGTAAACAGTCTTCAGTTCGGTCTTTCCGACGAAAAACTGATCATCGAAAGAAACGCTGCGATCATCTCTGCAGTTAAGTCGGCACGCGCCGATGCGGATTCCGTTTCCTCGGCGCTTGGTCTGAAGATCTCGGGGACAGGGACCATCAATGTAGGTCAGAGCTACACGCCGGTCTCCTACTCAAATGCCGAAGTTATGATGGCGAAAGATGCCGCAGGCACCCGCGTTCCGACCACCATCGAATCCGGCGAGATCAAAACAACGGCCACGGTTTCGATCGTCTACACCTACTAAAAATAAGAGAGATGATCTCTGCCGCCCCTTTTTTTTACTGATACGTTAATTGCCGGCAAGTTCCCGGATCACCGCGACGAGGGTGTTGACCTCGCTTTCGGTGTTGTAGAAGGAGATACATGCCCGAGCCGTTCCTTTTTCTGCAGAAAGATACCTCATAAGCGGCGCGGCGCAGTGCATACCTGATCTGATCTCGATCCCGTGCTCATCATCCAGCCGCTCTGCGATCTCGTGCGGGGTCAAACCTTCGACCGTGAAGGAAACAACGCCGATACGGTTTTTCGGATCCTTACACGAGTAAAGGGTGACCCCCGGGATCTTTGCAAGTCCGCCGATCATCAGATCGGTGAGTTTTCGTTCGTGCGCCTCGATCTGCTCCATCCCGATACCGGTCAGAAACTCCGCCGCGGCGCCAAGACCGATGCCGCCGGAGATGTTCGGCGTGCCGGCTTCGTACTTCTGATAACCGTCCGCCGGAACATATCCGTCGTCGTTCACGCTTTCAACCATCCCGCCGCCAAGGAGAAGAGGTTCAAGGATCGGCTCTCTCATCCAGAGAACGCCGGTCCCCATAGGTCCAAACATCTTGTGGCCGGAGAAGGAAAGGAAGTCTGCTCCAAGCTCCTCAACATCGACGGGCATGCGGGGGACCGACTGCGCCGCGTCCACCGCGAGCAGTGCGCCGTATTTTTTGCACAGACGGGAGATTTCTTTCACCGGGGTGATAGTGCCGGTCACATTCGAGGCATGGGTCACGGTCACGAGCCGGACCGATGCATCCATCGCTGCTTCGAATGCCGCCATGTCAAGGGTCAGGTCGTCGTTGAGTCCGACGATCCGAAGCTCCGCGCCTTTCGCTTCGAGTGCCTTCCAGGGAAGAAGATTCGAGTGGTGCTCGAGGATCGTCGTTACGATCACGTCCCCTTCCTTAAATGAAAGACCGCGGGCGATCATATTGATCGCTTCGGTGGTGTTTTTCACAAACACCGTGGTCCCTGCCGCTCCGTTGATGAACGCGGCGGCCTTTTCGTGAGCATGCCAGTACTTCTGGGTCGCGATCCTCGTGAGCCGGTGGACCCCGCGTCCGACGTTCGCGCGATAATGCCGCTCGAATTCATCCATTGCCGAAAGCACGCATTCAGGGGACCAGGTCGTCGCGCCGTTATCGAAGTACATGAGGTCTCCCATCATGGGGAACTCGCTTCGCAGAGCTTCCCAGTCGGGTTCGGGTGTCTGGGTAGGTTCGGGTATCAGTTCTGGTTCGGGTTTTTCAGGGACACGGTCCTCGACGATGTCGGCCGTTTTTCCCTCCGGCATAAGGTGGGCGACCGAGGCCGGCGTGCTTCTTCTGATCTTTTTCTCAGTCAGATCAAGGCCTGCTTCTTTGACGAGCTCCTGCATTTTGGGGGGCAGCTCCTTCCAGCGCCAGAGACCCCAGGTGACGAACTCCTGCGGGAGACCGCGCTCCTCTGCCCATCTGGTGAGGAACTCTTCCCAGCGGTCCGCCATTTCCGGGTGTGTGGTGCGGAGCGTTTCAAGCTCCGATTCGAGCATCGCCGGGCAGAGATAACAGCCGATGCGTTCATATCCGCGTTCGTAGAGCGGGTTGTAGGGAAGTTCCCTGAGCCACAGATAGAAGAACACATCAAGGGCCCTCCAGGAGCGGATCGGGGAGAGGTTCAGCTGCAGAGGGTTTGCCGGGTTCTGGCTGAGTGCTTCGAGGGAAGCGCGGCTCCAGGATTCATACCAGCGGTTTCCCTGGATGGTCAGACACTCGCCGATATCTGCCAGATGGACTTTGAGCGGATTGAGTTTGAGGAGTTTGCAGCACCAGCGGTGATCCTTTCCCGGCGGTCCGGCTTTTTCCACTGCCTGCCAAAAGTCGCCGGCTTTCTGAATGATCTCGATGCCTTCGGATTTGACAAACTCGACGGTCTCCGGGAACTCAAGGCCGGTGTCGATGAAGAATGCTTCGGTCACTCCGGCTTTTTTGGCGATGCTCCAGACGGCGGTGCTGTCTTTTCCTCCGGAGAATGAGCAGTTTACTCTTGGTTTCTGCGGGGCATTCTGTCTGATCTCGCGGATGGCGTTTCGTTCCATGTTTTTGATGTGGAAGGCATTCTTTTCAACGGCATCTTCCCACGACGGGTTTGGCCGGGATTTTATCGGAGAGACACTGTTGAGCTCTTTTATCCTGACCGCTCCTTCTTTGAGGATGCCGGTTCCGTATTTATTTTTATAGCGGAGAATGACGACCCCGTCGGTGATCCCGGCCGTGGTGACTTTGACCTTTTTTCCGCCGAGTCTTCCTTCCGGCAGGCCGACCGCCTCTTTTTCGAGATCGATTATTCCTTTATCTGCTTTGCCGATCAGATAAGGTAGCGCCTCGGCTTCAAGGTCGAGGTTGAATCTCCTTGCGACCGGGTCGAACCAGAGCCAGGCGAACCGTACGCCGTTTGCGATGATGAGGTCGTTTCGGTCGAGTCCTCCGGCTTTGTTGAGAACAAGGATCTTCGGGAGGGTGACGTTTTCTCCGAATCTTTGTTTTATGAGGGAGGAGATGAGGTCGTGGTCGGCTTTTAAGGCGGGCCTGATATCATACGGCTGCTGGAGCGGGATCTTTATGCTGTCTGTATCACAGGAGCAGGTTTTTGCCAGCAGAGGGATGTTGCATGCAGGACACCAGTAGAGAAATTTGGTGACGAAGTCGTCGCTTTCTTTGATGTAGTATCCGGGCTTGAGCTCCTTTTTTGGGACTGGTTTTTTTTCGCCCCGTATACGTACTGGTTTTTCTGCTTTCTTTCGGTAATGAGGTTTTTTATATTCGTGCGGCACGATGCATATCTATTGGTTTTTTAGAGAGAAAAAGAACTGCCCCGGAGGTGAGGGCGTTTTTTTGGGAAAGACCGGGTGAGGGGAATGGGGGCGGATGTGGGGGTGAGGAGATAGCGCCGCCCGAACCCCAAAATCACCTTACCTCCATTCGAAAATAACCATTTCGATTGGAAAACACCCCTCCGGCAATCAAAATCAGCCCTTTCCCGACAGCAAAAAACCATACCCCAAAGAAAAAATACGCCGAATCCTGCCGATTTGGCCCGCAAAATCCCAAAACTATATAAAGGAATGCCCGGGCGCCTGAAAAAAACGATAACCCCCGAGAAACTACCTACCTAGGTAGTGACCTAGAGCGGAAGAAAATCTCTCATCAATCACTTTTTTTTTAGGCGCCTAGAGGTATTATTATTATTTTATGTACAATACAGACGAGAGAGAGAGAGAGAGAGAGAAAGAAAGAAAGAAAGAAAGAAAGAAAGAAAGAAAAAAACAAAAATAAAAATTACTACTATATAAAGTACTACCAACCTAGGTAGGTAGTTTTTCCCGGGGTATCGTTTTTTCCAGGCGCCTCCTTATCCATTTATATATTATGAACGAACGAAAACCAAAATACGCCGGATCCTGCCGATTTACAATTTAGGCCACCGAAAATCATCATCAAAAATCCATCAAAAATGGTTCCCGAAAGGTCAAAATGGAATAGAAACACCTATTTGCGAGTGGAAACTGGATGATTTTTGCTTGGTCATCGGGCATTTTGGAGGGGGTCAAGGAGAGCCTGAAGCCCAGAGCAGATTTCTAATGTGCGAATACATCCCACACGTACATCAGTTTTTCTGTTGAGATCACACCGCGCAGGTCCTATTGAGAGAATGATCACTTTCGTTTATTCTTCGTCTTCATCCCTTTGATATCCGCCTTCTTCGGGACATGTTCAGAGAATTTCTTCTTGCCCGTCTTATCTGCAAATCGGATGGAATCATCATCATCTACAAAATCAAATGCCATTATTTTTTGTATGGTATTTTTTGGAGATAAAATTATTCTCCGAAGGAGATATCGGACGTTGGTCCGGAGAGGTGATCCGAGATCGGATAAACAGCTTTTAACAAGCGTTTATTTTCCATAAATACGTAGTACAATAGATGGAACAGAGAAATATCTGGATGTCGATCACATCCACTAAATATCCCTTTCACCAAAAAACAGAGCGATCTGATACCGAGAAAACAGGGATGAATTTAGCAGAATGAATGACACACCAGCACCTAAATCAATCAGGCAGCGGATATTCGAGATAATCGAGATAGCGGGTCCCGGAGATAAAGTCAGCAAATGGTACGACCGGATCACGATTGTCATAATCATTTTGAGCATACTGCCATTAACTGTCAAGACGGAGAACCAGACCTTTTTCTGGCTTGAGATCGGGGCAGTCAGTATCTTTATCGTAGATTATATTCTCCGACTATGTACCGCGGACTTTAAACTGAAAAAAGGCCGCCGTTCTTTTCTGATCTATCCGTTCACGCCTATGGCAATTATTGATTTATTGTCCATCCTTCCAATATTTACGCTATTAAACAATGGGTTCATACTGTTGAGACTGGTCAGGCTTGTCAGGGCCGTGAAAATTTTCCGTTATTCAAAAGCGGTTCTGACACTGAAGAATGTGCTTGTCAAACAGAAAAACCAGCTTTTCTGCGTGTTTGGTTTTGCAGCATCCTACATTATGGTCTGTGCAATTGTGTTATTCAATGTGGAACCCGATACCTTTGAAAACATTCTGGAAGCAATTTATTGGTCCACGATCACCCTAACCACGCTCGGATACGGAGATTTATATCCGGTTACCGATGCCGGAAGGATCGTGACCATGCTTTCATCATTAGTCGGAGTGGCAATCATTGCTCTTCCCTCTGCTATTATTACCGCAGGATACATGAATGAACTGACCTGTGAGGTGAAAGAGATAAAAGAATGAAAAATTCACCCGGAACAGTGCATCCGGCACTCTGATTCCTGACAATGAGATGTCTGCTGTGCGGATGAACAATACAAGCTTTGCGCCGATAACATTGCAGTCGTTTTGGTCCCGATCCCGATCCCTGGTCTTCACCTCACGACCCTTCCGTCTCTGCCGGCTTTCCCGGATATTTGATAAACAGCGCAAGGACCGGGCAGAGGACCGTCGGCACGATCAAAAGAAACATTGCTTCAGGCAGCGATCCCATAACATCGGCCGCCCACCCGATGAGCGCCGCCCCGACACCGCCTATCCCCATCGAAAGACCGAGCGTCAGACCCGAAGCAAACCCCACACTGCCCGGCAGAAGATCCTGCGTCATCGTAACCGCCGCCACATAACAGAAACTGGCAAAGAACGCATACATCAGGATCCCGGCATACATCGGCCACCCGGTCGAGAGAAAGATCAGACAAAAACACGGGACCGCTGCCAGGAACCCGAGGACCAGCACTCTTTTCCGCCCGAACCGGTCGGAAAGATACCCTCCCGCGATCTGACCGATGACCCCGGAAAACAGCATCACCGTGACAATGACCGACGTCGTCAGCGTATCGATCCCCTCATACCACAAAAGAAGTAGCGTCGGCAGATATGTGATGACCCCGACATACGCCCATGCCCGCAGAGCACAGACCGTGACTACGAGCCCGGCAGGTATCCACCAGTATTTCCCGTGGATCTGCTTTTTTACGACCGGATCTTTTTTGATCTCCGCGAGGGCGCCCGTGCGGCGGTCGTTTCGGTATATCCATGCCGCTCCGACGACACCCGGCACCATCATCCAGGCGACCGACGGCAGGCCGCCGAAGGTGATCAAAAGCCCGGCGATAAGCGGACCGATCGAATAGCTGATGCTTCCGCTCGTCGTAAAGATCGAGTTGTACAAACCCTTTTTAGCCGGCGGACTCAGTTTATGGACAAGAGCCATCGCGGAAGGGTGAAATAGTGCATGGCCGACCGCTGCCCCTCCGACAAGCAAGAGGACGATCAGATAATTGTTCGCCAGAACGGAGAGTGATATCCCGACGCTGCCCAGCAGAACGCAGAACGGCACGCTGACCCATTTGCCGGTCCTGTCCCCGTAGAGCCCGATAAACGGCTGGGTCACCGACGAGACCACATTAAACACGGTAACGACAAGTCCCGCAAGAAAATACGAGAGCCCCATATTGGTAATGAGGAGAGGAAGGATCACCGGCAGGATCGGGGTGTACAGATCGATCAGAAAATGACCGCTGATCGCCCCGGTAATTTTTGCATCATAGATCCGCCGCATGGAGTCGCCTTACTTAACGTGAATAGAGATAAGCCCGCATGCTATTTAACTATTCAAGCCAGGCGTCTTTGGACCGCGCAAAAACGATCAGCCGGTTATCAGCCCGATTACAAGGATCCACCCGATATACGCCGCCGCGGCGATCAGCGTTACAGGCAGACCTATTTTAAAAAACTGCATGAACGAAAACGTCTCTCCGCTTTTTTCCGCACGCTGGAGAACGATCACGCTGGAAGCTGCCCCGATGATCGTTAAAGAACCGGCCGCCGTGCATCCGGTGACCAGCGCCATATACAGGGGGACACCCGAGCCGGCAAGGGCCGGCAGGATCAGCGCCACGAATGGCACATTTGAGATGAACTGGGAAACGATCACCGTCGTTCCAAAAAGGATCGGGACCGAGGTCAGATCCGATGTCGGGAGGATGGTCTGGATAAAACCTGAGTTCCAGACCGCGGCCATCAGGACAAACATCGAGGCAAAGAACAGGAGCGTTGACCAGTCGACCCCGCGCAAAAGTTCGACCCGCCTCTTCGAAAACAGCAGGAGAGGAAACGCCGCCGCCGCAGCAATGGCCGCAAACGGCAGTTCGAATCCGAAAAACGACAGAACGATCCGCAGTCCGACCGTCAGAAGAACAAGCCCCAGCGAGATCTTCGACAAGCGGCTCAGCGCCTCATCAAAAAACACCTTTCCGGGTTCATGGACCACCGGAGCTGCCGGATCCGAGATCGTCAGCAGAAGGATCCGGTAAACAGCATACAGACAGATAAACGAAGGTACCATAAGATACAGAGCGAACTCAAGGAAAGCAAACGGGACTCCTCCGGAGAGGGCGACGAGCAGATTCTGCGGATTTCCTATCGGGGTCATGCAGCTTCCAAACGTCACCGAAAAGCACAAGGCGAACAGCATGGTTTTGACCGGGATCCTGTAGGCCGCCGCACAGAACAGAGCGACCGGCGTTCCGATGATCGCGATCGTATCATTCATGAGAAAGGCGGAAAAGACCGCCATTAAGAAAATGAACCAGAACAGCACCTCTTTTTTTGTCTGTGCACGGGCAAAGCTTTTCAGCGACAGGAGATGCAGGATCCCTGACTTTTCGAGAGCAGCGCCGAGAACGAACATCCCGAGCAGAAAGAGAATCACAGAAAAATTGATCGAAAAAAATGCATCCGGGATCGATATCGTGCCGAATATGACTGCAGCACACGCTCCCGCAGTCATAATCCCCCAGATGGGAAGGCGGGTGGTGCCTATCTGCCGCACAACGATCAGACAGAACACCGCTCCAAGGATCCAGACTGCGACCGGGATCATAACCTGTTCAGGACTTCTGCAAAACGATCTCTATCGAAGAGACGTTGGCAGGCCCCTCCTCTGTTTCGACCGAGTCCGTTGAAATCGAGATACTTTTCTTGACAACTCCGGTAAGGAACTGACGTGTCGATACTTCCGCCGTATCGACTGCCCGCACGATCGCCTTGCCGCGTGCTTTGATCACGACCTCCGAATTTCCGTTGTTGAACTGTGTGACTACGGCAAGGATATAGCTCATCAAAGGTTTTGTGCCAATTAATACCGTGTTGTCGTCCATTTGTTTAGTATATAGGGGATTCTCAGATATATTTCATCGTATGCAGCAGTTCTGCATTCAATACGGAAGCGCCGGCCGCACCGCGGATGGTGTTATGACCCATCGCAACGAACCGGATGCCTTCCCGCACTCTGCCGACGGAGACCGTCATGGCATTTCCGCGGTTCCGGTCAAGCCTGGGCTGCGGACGGTTTTCCTGCTCAAGATAGAGGACGGTGTGGTCCGGCTGGGTCGGCAGGCCGGAGAACGGAGGCTGCCAGGTTTTGAATGCCTCGATGACCTCTGCGGGGGTTGCTTTGATGTCGATCCATACATTGAGCGTGTGTCCGTCGATGACCGGCACGCGGTTGCAGGAGGCGGAGACCGAGAACGGAGCGCCGGTGATCTTGCCGCCGGCAAGCGTTCCAAGGATCTTGTTTGCTTCGCGTGACATCTTTTCCTCTTCGCTGCCGATGTAGGGGATCACGTTGTCGTAGATGCTGAAAGCGGGCACGCCCTCAAATCCTGCACCGGAGATCGCCTGCATGGTTGCGACATTGATGTTCGAGAAGGAAAATTTCCTCAGGGGGGCCAGGGCCGTCGCGAGCATGATGGTCGAACAGTTCGGGTTCGTTACGATGAACCCGTCCCTTCCCTTCTTACGCTGAACGTCGATCAGCGCGGCGTGTTCGGGGTTGACCTCGGCGATCATCAGCGGAACATCGGCTTCCATTCGGTGGGAACTTGCGTTGCTGCAGACTCCTACGCCCGCGTCGGCGATGTCGGTTTCGAGTTTTGCGGCGATATCGGCCGGCAGAGCTGAGAAGACCACATCACAGTCTTTTACCGCGTCAACGGTTGTCGGCGAGACGATGAGTTCTGCAGAAGAGTCCGGGAAGGGTGAGTCGAGCCGCCAGTTTACCACTGAGCCGTAGGTTTTTCCTGCTGAACGTTCTGAGGCCGTAAGCGTTGTCAGGTTGAACCAGGGGTGGTCTGCGAGCAGCTGTACAAACCGCTGACCGACCGCGCCGGTCGCGCCAAGTACACCAACATTTATCATAGAATGATATAGGGCGCGGCTCTTATTTAAACACGTGTTAGATAGTATCTGTCCAACGAATAGGAATGTCGATTGGAATTTGTCCGATCATAGGTTCTGTAAAATATACCTCTATTCATTTTTCCGATGTTGAGCTTTTTTTGGGTGCGGGTTGGACGCTGAAAGCGACCGACCTCAGCGGAGGCGGACCGACCTGTAGGGGCGGGCTCAGCGGAGGCGGGTTGGATGCGAAGCAGACAACCTTAGCCGAGCAAATCTTTGATTTGCGACTGAGGGCTTCGGTTTCGTGTACGGGATTTTTGGTGTGGTACCACTCATCACACGAAATTCACGAAAAACACACAAAAACACGAAAAATAAAGAATCAGCTCGGTGGATATGCAGATAGTACCCTCCCCCGTCCCCCAACACCAAATCCACTAACTCGCAAACCTTCGGTTTGCTCGGCTGAGGTCGGCCGCTTTCAGCGTCCAACCCGCCAACGAAATTCACGAATAGGGGGACAGGGGCGGAGGAACAGGATTTTTCTGTACTTCCCGGAACCATGCTTTTTTGTAGCCACCGATGGATGCGATTTTACCACATTACATCTGATTTGTCTCTTTTTGAGAACTTGTTGTCATCATTATCAATCGAAGACAGAACCACCAGAGATACATGGAGTTGTAGGAGTTGAGTTGATTATATGACAGTAATCCATGAGCAACTTCATTTCGCATATTTAATCCGTTACGCTCTGTGAGTAATGCCCGTAATTCAAAATACATATCCTAATTCCCCGCTTCTCTTAACCTAGGTCACCTCCCCGCCCCGCCAAATCC
>VSSQ01000729.1_pt1 | contig 17065 bp, 15 predicted proteins | sample 4763081 | NCBI WGS metagenome assembly VSSQ01 (sample SAMN12137344, study PRJNA551015) | bioreactor metagenome | isolation source: SDC9 anaerobic chlorinated ethene degrading culture | place: USA: Knoxville, Tennesee | collected 2015-01-01
AATAAATGATGCTATATTTGATAACATCCCAACTTTTCCAAATTCTAGTTTAAGTTCTCTACCAGCTATGGTTGTTTTCATTACATTGTTCATTTTGTAACCTCCCTTCAGGCTTGTATCTTATCATTTAAAATTGTTAAAATAATAGAGCGGCTTAAAAACCGCTCTAAAGACTATCTTCTTAAGCCTAATTTTTTGATTATAGCTCTATATCTTTCGATATCTTGGTCAGCTAAATAGTTTAAAAGACCTCTTCTTTGTCCAACCATCATTAAAAGACCTCTTCTTGAGTGGTGGTCTTTTTTGTGCATTTTTAAGTGACCTGTCAAAGAATTAATTCTTTCTGTTAATAATGCAATTTGCACTTCTGGTGATCCAGTATCTCCTTCGTGTCTTGCATGTTCTTTAATTATTTCTTGCTTTCTTATTGCGTCCATTGTTCGCACCTCCGTAAAATTATCCCCTATATCCATGAAATGAGATAGCACCCTCATATCTTAGAATTAGGTTCTTCTTTGCTATTATAACAAATGATATACATATTGTAAATTATAAATTTACATAATTAAACTACTATATCTTTATCTATAGCAAATTTTTCATCTTGCTTAATTTGTTCTATTAATTCTTCTAAAGAATTAAATTTTATTTCATCTCTTATTCTTTCAATAAAATAGACCTTAATCTCTTGTCCATAGATTGTATCATTAAAGTTCAATATAAATGTCTCTATAGTTAATTGTTTCCCATTTACTGTTGGATTATTCCCAACTGATGTAATTCCTTTGAAAATTTTTTTATTATATTCTATATTTGTATAGTAAACACCTTTTTTAGGAATTATCATCTTTCCATCAAATTGTAAATTTGCAGTTGGAAACCCTATAGTTCTACCTAATTTTTTCCCATGAATAACTTTTCCCTTAATTAAATATGGTTTAGATAGCATTTTAGTGGCTTCTTTCACATCACCTTCTAAAAGTATCTTTCTTATTCTGGTACTACTTATTACATCACCATTATAAGTATAAGGCTCCATTATGTATAACTCATATCCATATTTATCTTGAAGATTTTTTAGCAACTCTATATCACCTAAGTTTTTATATCCAAACTTAAAATTAAATCCAACTATAATTCCTTTTACATTATAGTCTAAACAAAGAAGCTTTATAAAATCTTCTGCAGACATTGACATGAATTCTTTATTAAAACTTTTAAGAACGACTATATCTATATTTTCCTCTTCTAAATACTTTAACTTTGTTTCTAGATCCATAATTAATTTAGGTGAACTTTCTGGTTTAACCAATGTTTTAGGATGGTTCTTATATGTAAACACCATACTTTTCCCATTCTTTTCCTTTGCAACCTGAACAGTTTTTTTTACAAGAGATAAATGACCATAGTGAAGTCCATCAAAACTTCCTAGTGCAACATAAATTTCACTTTCTTTATTATTCATAATAATATCATCTATTACTACCATATCCTGCTCCCCTAATTAATTAATAATTTTTCTATCTTAAATCCTTGATGATCACTTTTCCCAAGACCAATGAAATTATTATTCTCATCATAAACCCTATATAATTTTCCTATTTCAGCTTTTTCTTTAGTAAGCCTTTTATCGAAAACCTTAACTCCATTAATTAAAAGTTTTGAAAATTTATTTGAAATCACTAATTTTTCATAGCTATCTAATGCATCTTCTATGCTTATAATATAATCTTTTATGTTTTCAGAGTTTATATCTTCTATATTAATAGATTTTTCTTCAGTAAATTTAGATGTTTTACTTCTTTTAAGCTTTGTCATTGTTGCTCCAACTTGTAGATTTTCCCCAATGTCATAGCAAAGACTTCTTATATACGTTCCTTTGGAACATATAACTTTCATACTAATATATGGATTATTTATTCTCACATCTTCTATTTTATGGATACTTACAAGCCTGCCTTTTCTTTCAACTTCAATTCCTTTTCTTGCAAGTTCATAAAGTCTTACTCCATTTTGCTTTATTGCTGAATACATAGGCGGTATTTGAGAGTATTCTCTTTCAAAAGAATAGATAGATTTTAATATTTCTTCATTTTCTATATTAGATGAATCCTTTTCTTGTATTACATCTCCTTCTAAATCATATGTAGTAGTTTTTATTCCAAGTTTAAATTCTACTTCATATATTTTATCACTGTTCATTATATAATCAATAATCTTTGTTCCCTTACCTATACACACAGGTAGGACTCCACAGGCTTCTGGATCTAACGTGCCTGTATGTCCAACCTTTCCTGTTCCTGCTACTTTTTTAATTTTCCTAACAACATCAAAGGAAGTCATTCCAGTATTCTTAAAAATATTAATTACACCATCCATTACAATAACTCTTTCTCTATTTCTTCTAGAATTTTATCTTTAGCTTCTTCTAACTCTATTCCTTTTAAAGTTATTCCTGCCGCCTTAACGTGACCCCCGCCACCTAATCTTTCAGCTATATTCCTAACATCAAATTTATCTTTTGATCTTAAACTTACTTTAGTTCCATTTTCTACTTCTTTAATTAATACAGCTACTTCTACACCCTTTATTTGTAATCCAAAAGATATTATATCCGAAGTATCACCTATTTCTATTCCAAGTTCATTGCCATAAGAAATTGGAATTTTAATTAATGATACTTTTCTATCAAGTAGAAGCTCCATACCATTTAAGGCTTTACCTATTAATCTAATTTTTTCAAAACTTTTGTTATCAAAGAGATTTTGATGTATATACGTATTATTTACTCCGATTTTTTTTAACCTTGCTGCTATAGTATGTGTTCTAAAAGTTACATTTGAATGCCTAAAAGCTCCAGTATCTGTAACTAATGATGTATAAAGACAAGTTCCTATATTTTTTATAGAATCAGTTTCTTCATTAAAATTTAAACCTAATTCTTCTAAAAGTTCAAAAACTATTTCTGCTGTCGCAGCCGCATCTGTATCTATATAATTTAATTCACCATAATTATCATTTGAAACATGATGATCTATATTTATTATGCTTCCTTTAAAAGTATCTAGGTCGGCAGATATTCTTTCATAATTTCCACAATCTAATACTACAACTATTGAAGTATCTTCTGTTGCAGATGTTAAATTTCCAGTAGCTTCCTTTGCTCCTTTAAGAAATTGAAGGTTTTCTGATATTATATCTTTTGAAATTAAATAAGCGTCTTTTTTTAATTTCTTTAAGGCATTTAATAGTGCAAGTGCACTACCTACTGCATCACCATCAGGTGATACATGATAGGTAATGCCTATTTTTTTACTATCTAAAATTATCCTGCTTATATCTTGTAAATTATTCATTTACTTTTCTTTAACTTTTTCTATAAGTTCTTCTATTTTCATACTATAGCTTATAGAATCATCAAGTTCAAATAGTATTTGAGGGGTATTTCTCAAATTCATTCTTTGACTTACTTCTTTTCTTATATATCCACTTGCACTTTTTAATGCTGCAAAAGTCTCATTTTTCTCTTCTTCACTTTTTCCATATATACTTACAAATACTTTTGCATATCTTAGATCCTTTGTAACTTTGACTTCTGTAATTGAAACCATAGCCGTCATTCTAGGATCTTTTATTTCATCTCTTATTATAACGCTTATTTCTCTTCTAACTTCTTCGTTAATTCTTCCGCCTCTGTAATTAGCCATTTAAATCACCTCTTTAATTAAAGCTGCTTTCTTTCAATTGCTTGCATGCTAAATGACTCTATTACGTCACCTTCTTTTATATCATTAAATTTCTCAACGCTTAGACCACACTCATAGCCTGCATTTACTTCTTTAACGTCATCTTTAAATCTCTTTAATGAAGCTAAAGTTGATTCAAATATTACTATTCCATCTCTTATAACTCTAACTTCTGAGTTTCTTAATATCTTACCATCTGTAACGTAACATCCAGCAATTGTTCCTACATTTGAAATTTTATATACTACTCTTGCTTCTGCTTTACCATTTACAACTTCTTTATATTCTGGATCAAGCATTCCAATCATTGCTGATTTAACATCTTCTATTGCATCATATATTATTCTATATGTTTTAATTTCGACTCCTTCTTTATCTGCAATTATTGTTGCATTTGAATCTGGTCTTACATTAAATCCTATAAGTAGTGCATTTGATGCAGTTGCAAGTGTCACATCTGTTTCTGTTATTGCACCAACTCCACCATGAATTACTCTTACCTTAACATCTTCTGTTGAAAGTTTTTCTAAAGACTGTTTTATAGCTTGAACTGATCCTTGAACATCAGCTTTAACTATTATACCAAGTTCTTTAACTGTTCCTTCTTGAATTTGGTTATATAAATCTTCAAGAGATACTCTATTAGCTGAATGGAAGCTCTCATCTTTGATTTTTTGCTTTCTAAGTTCAGCCATATTTCTAGCTGTTTTTTCATCTTTAACAACAGTAAATCTATCTCCTGCTGCTGGTACTTCTGAAAGTCCTAAAATCTCTACTGGTATTGATGGCCCAGCTTTTTTTATACTCTTTCCTTTATCATCAAACATTGCTCTAATTCTACCGTATGTAGACCCAACTAATATTGAATCTCCAACATGTAATGTACCATTTTGAATAAGTAGTGTTGCAACAGCTCCTCTACCTTTATCAAGTTTAGCTTCTATCACTGTACCCTTAGCTTTTCTCTTTGGATCAGCTTTAAATTCTGCCATCTCTGATGTTAATAAAACCATTTCTAATAATTGCTCTAAATTTTCACCTGTTTTAGCTGATACAGGAACACAAATAGTATCTCCACCCCAGTCTTCAGCTACTAATTCATATTCTGTTAATTCTTGTTTAACTCTTTCTATATTAGCTCCTGGTCTATCTATTTTATTTATAGCTACTATAATAGGAACTCCTGCTGCCTTACAATGACTTATAGCTTCCTTAGTTTGTGGCATTATTCCATCATCTGCTGCAACAACTAAAATAACTACATCTGTAACTTGAGCACCTCTTGCCCTCATTGCTGTAAAAGCTTCATGTCCTGGTGTATCTAAAAATGTTAACTTTTCTCCATTTAGGTTTACAGTATACGCACCAATATGTTGAGTTATTCCACCCGCTTCGTGTGCAGTAACATTTGCTTTTCTTATAGCATCTAATAATGAAGTTTTACCATGGTCAACGTGTCCCATAACAGTAACAATAGGAGGTCTCTTTACTAGATTTTCTTCAATTACATCTTCTTCTTCAACTATTTCTAGCTCTTCTTTTTCTTCTTTTTTTACAACTAAACATTCATATTTTTCACATACTTTTTCAGCTGTTGCAAAATCTATTTCTTGGTTAATAGCAGCCATAACTCCTGTAAAAATAAGAGTCTTTATAACATCTGCTGTTGGTTTTCCAAGCTTTTCTGAAAGTTCTTTAACAGTTATTGTCTCTCCTATTTCAACAACTCCAGATCCACCTTCTCCAATCACGTCTTCTTCTTCTTCTGATTTTTTCTTCTTTCTCTTTTTAGCTTGATTATTAACTTCTTCTGCTAATATCTCTTCATATTCATCAACTATAGTTTTGTTATCTGAAGAATTATTTTCTCCAATTAATTCTTTAATTAATTCTGCATCTTCATCTTCTATAACGCTCATATGATTTTTTACATCAACACTAAATTCACTCATTAATAATTCTATAAGCTCTTTTGAACTTATTTGCAGTTCTTTTGCCAATTCATATACTCTGATTTTTGACAATAAAATCACCCCCGGTTAAATTTTAACTTTTTCCTCTTCGTAAAGGGTATAAAGTTTTTTTGCCATATTTTCATCTGTTACAGCTATTATCTTCACTTCTTCTCTTCCAATTGAAAAACCTAATTCTTCCTTTGAAAAATCCTCTATTAGCCTTATATTTTTTGCTATACAATGGTTTTTAAACTTTTTTCTGGTACTATCAGATGCATCGTTAGATATTATAAACAAAAAAATGTTTTTTCTATTTCTTTGTTCATCGCATTTACTATACCCTTCAACTAAATTTCCTGATCTCTTTGCTAATCCTAGAAAATTAAAAAATTTATTCATTTCCTATTTCTTCCCTTAATCTATTATATATAGCCTCATTTATAGCTATATCTAAGTTTCTTGACAACCTTTTAGTTTTAAAAGCTTTTTCTAAGCATTCTTTATCTTTGCAGATATATGCACCTCTGCCTGATTTCTTTCCAGTCAAATCAACTGAAACTTCATTTTCCGGGCTTTTTACAACCCTTATAAGTTCTTTTTTAGGTTTCATTTCCATGCATCCTGTGCACATTCTTAAAGGAATTTTCTTTACCTTCATAAAAATCCTCCCCTTACTCTAAATTTTCTTCTGCTTTTAATGCTTCTGCTTGAGATTTACTTTTAATATCTATTTTCCAGTTAGTTAATTTTGCTGCAAGCCTAACATTTTGCCCTTCTTTTCCTATAGCTAATGATAATTGATTATCATCTACCACAACTTTCGCTGATTTTGAATCTTCAAAAGCTACAACTTCTAAAACTTTGGCAGGACTTAATGAAGCTGCTATAAATTCTTCTGGATTTTTGCTCCATTTTATTATATCTATTTTTTCGCCTTTAAGCTCATTTACTATATTTTGAACTCTAACTCCTTTTGGGCCAACACATGAACCCATTGGATCTACATTTTCATCATTTGAATAAACTGCTATTTTACTTCTTGATCCAGCTTCTCTTGATATACTCTTTATTTCTACAACACCTTCGTATATTTCAGGTACTTCTAATTCAAAAAGTCTTTTCACTAATCCAGGATGAGTTCTTGAAACTAATATTTGAGCTCCTTTTGAGCCATTTTTAACTTCTACAACATATAGCTTTACTCTTTCGTTAAATTTATATTCTTCACCTGGAATTTGTTCGTTTGGTCCAATAGAAGTTTCTATTCTCCCAAGATTTACAAATACATTACCTTTGTCTTTTCTTAGTACAGTTCCGGTAATTATATCATATTCTAATTCCTTATATTCTGAATATACTATGTTTCTTTCTGCTTCTCTTATTCTTTGAGTTACTACACCTTTAGCAAGTTGAGCTGCTACTCTTCCAAAATTCTTTGGAGTAACTTCTAAATCAACTATATCATCAAGATCATATCTTACACTTACGTCCTTAGCATCTTCTAAACTTATTTCAGTTACATCATCATATACGTCTTCAACTACAACCTTTTGAGCATATACATGAATTTCTCCTGTTTCTCTATTTATACTTACTTTAACATTTTGTGCTGAAGTTGTCGGACTAGCGTAATTTTTTTTATATGCTGCAACTAAAGCATCCTCTATAGTAGTAAAAATTAAATCTTCGCTAATCCCCTTATCTTTAACAATTTCTTTAAGAGCACTTATAAACTCTTGGTTCATTTTAATATCCTCCTTATTATATTTCCCCTTCTAAATTGGCTGATTTTATTTTATCCTTTGGAATTGTAACTAATTTGTCAGCTTCAACTACAATCGAATCATCATTTACTTCTTTTAATATGCCCTTTACATTTTTTCTTCCATCTAATGATTTTGTAAATCTAACCATTATTTCTTTTTCTATTTGTTTTTTAAAATGATCATCTGTAAATAATCCTCTATTTAATCCTGGTGATGATACTTCTAGAAAATATGCTTCTTTTATTGGATCTTTTTCATCCATGACATCGCTTACTCTTCTTGATAAAGCTTCACAGTCAGATAAAGTTATACCACCATCTTTATCTATATATATTCTTAAATAATATTCTCCATTTTCTTTTACATATTCAATGTGATAAATCTCATACTTTAATTCTTCTGCTATAGGTCTTACTAATTGATCAATAGTTTCCAATAATGCATCAACTTTCATATTACCCCTCCTTTGCTATATTCAGTTTTAATTTTAAAGATTTACTAAACTCTTAACTCCCTATAAAAAAAGCAACTATTTTAGTTGCAATTAAATAGAAAAAGCGGGCATTTATCACTCCCACTCACATTTTCTAGCTATTAGTAAATTACTTCTTTAATTATCCTATCATAATTTCCTAAATAATACAAGGGGTAGCAATAAATTATTACTTTTCTTATATTTATTACTTGCCCCATATATATTGTTTTTATACTTATTTTAAAATAATGATAATTGATTTGTTTCTGACATTCCCTCAAGACACCCATGGTTGCTTAAAGTTTCTATTACTGTCTTCGAAACCTTTGACCTTATTCTTAAATCTTCTTTAGATATAAATTCACCTTGTTTTCTAGCTTCAACTATACTTTTTGCAGCATTTTCTCCAACTCCCTGAAGCGCACTAATAGGAGGCCTTATTCCATCCTTTTCAATTGTAAATTTTGTTGCTTCCGATATATATAAATCTACTTTCAAAAAATTTAGCCCTCTTGCATAAAGCTCATAAGAAAGCTCAAGTACAGTAATTAATCCCTTATCTTTTGCAGTAATCTTATTTCCTAGTTCATAAAGCTCATCTAATTTTGCTTTTATAGCCCCTGGACCTTTACAAATAAGCTCTGCATCAAAATCATCCGCCCTTACAGTAAAATATGTAGCATAATAAGCTTCTGGATAATACACTTTAAAATATGCTATTCTTACAGCCATCATAACATAAGCAACTGCATGCCCTTTAGGGAACATATACTTAATTCTTTTACATGATTCTATATACCAATCGGGAACATTATTTTCTTTCATTGTTTTCTCAAACTCTTCCGTTAGCCCTTTACCTTTTCTTACACTTTCCATTATAGTAAAGGCCATTTTAGGTGGAACGCCTGCATACATTAAATAAACCATGATATCGTCTCTTGTAGATATACAATCTTTAAGAGTTGTATATCCTTCTTTAATAAAGTATTGTGCATTATTAAGCCATACATCTGTTCCATGTGAAAGTCCAGATATTCTAACTAAATCGGCAAAACTCTTAGGTTGAGTATCAACAAGCATCCCTCTAACAAATTTCGTTCCAAATTCCGGAAGTCCATAACTACCAACTTCACAGCCTAATTCTTCCTTAGTTACTCCTAATGCATCTGGAGAAGTAAATAATGAAATAACCTTTTTATCATTTAATGGTATGGTTTTGGGATCAACTCCTGTTAAATCTTGAAGCATCCTAATCATGGTAGGATCGTCGTGCCCAAGTATATCAAGCTTAAGTAATCTACCTGATATAGAATGATAATCAAAATGAGTAGTTGTAACATCTGAAGTTGGATCATCTGCTGGACGTTGTATTGGTGTAAAATTATAAATTTCATTATCACTTGGAACAACCATAATACCACCTGGATGTTGTCCTGTTGTTCTTTTTATTCCTGTACAGCCAATAGTCAATCGTTCAATTTCAGCAGTTGAAGTTCGTATTCCTCTCTCATCAAGATATTTTCTTACATATCCATAAGCTGTTTTTTCAGCAACTGTGCCTATTGTTCCTGCTTTAAAAACATATCCTTTTCCAAATAGAACTTCTGTATATTTATGAATTTCTCCTTGGTTATCACCTGAAAAGTTAAGATCTATATCCGGCTCTTTATCCCCTTCAAAACCTAAAAAGGTTTCAAAAGGTATATCATGACCATCCTTTATATATTTAACTCCACATTTAGGACAATCCTTATCTTCTAAATCAGCTCCTGAACTAACAGAACCATCTAAGAAAAATTCAGAATTTTTACAGCTAGGACAAACATAATGTGGAGGTAATCCATTAACCTCTGTTATATTTGACATCGTAGCAACAAAAGATGAGCCTACCGACCCTCTTGAACCAACCAAATATCCATCTGCCAAAGATTTTGCCACTAATTTTTGAGCTATTAGGTAAAGAACTGCATATCCATTACTTATAATAGAATTCAATTCCTTATCTAATCTTTTTTGAACTATTTCAGGTAAGGGATCTCCATATATTGAATGTACTTTTTTCATTGTCATTTCCCTTATTTCTTCATCTGCACCTTCAATTTTAGGTGGATATGTTTCATCTGGTATTGGCTTTAAAACATCTATTGAATCAGCAATTTCTCCTGGATTGGTTATGACAACTTCTTTTGCCCCATTTTCCCCTAAATATGAAAATTCTTTTAGCATCTCTTCGGTTGTTTTCAAATATAAAGGTGGTTGATTATCCGAATCTGAAAATCCTTGTCCTGCCATTATTATTCTTCTAAAAACTTCATCTTGTGGTTCTAAAAAATGAACATCTCCAGTTGCAACAACAGGCTTATTTAATTCTTTTCCCAAATTATATATTTTAGTATTTAGTGTTCTTAATTCATTTTCATCTTTTACATTTCCTTTTGCAATAAGATATGCATTATTTCCTATAGGCTGAATTTCTAGGTAATCATAAAATCTCATTATATCTTTTAACTCTTCATCTGACTTACCATCTAAAACTGCTCTATATACTTCACCAGCCTCACAAGCAGAACCTATAATAAGGCCTTCTCTCATTTCCATAAGCTTACTTTTTCGAATTCTTGGATTTTTATGAAAATTATCTATATGTGCTTCTGACACAAGTTTATAAAGATTTTTCATCCCTTCTTGAGTTTTAGCAAAGATTATTATATGATATGTTTTTTCTTTCTTAATATCCATTTTTTCTAAGAATTCTTTATTCAAGTCATTAAGTTTATTAATATTTAACTCTTCTATCATTTTCTTTATTGATATTAAAAAGATTTCTGCTGTCGCCTTTGCATCATCTACTGCTCTATGGTGATTTTGCAGTGAAACTCCTAAATGTTTTGCTACTAAATTTAACTTAACTCTTTTTAATTCTGGATATAAAAATCTTGCAAGCGGAACTGTATCAACTATAGTAGAATTAAACTCAAGACCTAAATCATTGCAGTTCTTTTTTATAAATCCTGTATCAAAAGCAGCATTATGAGCTACAACAGCCGAATCCTTTATAAATTCCATGAATTTAGGTAAAACAACTTCTATAGGGTCTGCATCTTTTACCATTTCATCTGTTATTCCTGTAAGTTCTGTTATATTATACGGAATTCTACATTTAGGATATATAAATTCACTAAAGGTATCTATTACTTCTTTTCCTTTAATTTTTACAGCACCTATTTCAATTATTTTATCATTTTTAGATGAAAATCCTGTAGTTTCTATATCAAATACTACATATGTATCATCAAAACTTTGTCCCTTATCATTTAATGCTATAGGTATTCCATCATTAACTAGATATCCTTCTACACCATATAATACTTTAATCTTATTTTTTTTAGCTGCAATTTGAGCATCTGGAAAAGCTTGAACGACACCATGATCTGTTATTGCAATAGCTTTATGCCCCCACTTAGCCGCTCTTTCTATTAATTTTGTAGCTGATGTAATTCCATCCATAGCACTCATAGCCGTATGACAATGAAGCTCAACTCTCTTTTCTTCAGATCCATCCATTCTCTCTATTTTGCCCATTTTTAAAATATCTCTTCCCATTATTACTACTTCTCTTGCATAAGTATCATAAATGGCTTCTCCTCTTACTTTACAGTAAAGTCCTTTTTTAACATTATCTAATACTTCTTCAGTTTCTTGTGGCTTTAAAAAGCATTTTACAGTTATTGAGCTTGTATAGTCTGTAACAAAGAAGGTAAGAATTATTTTGCCTGTTTTCGTTTCAACTATATCTGTCTTAAAAACTTCACCTATAACAGCAACAACTCCAGAAGTTTCATCAATTTCCTTTATTGAAATAGCTTCTTGACTTATACTTCTCCCTAAAATGCTATTTTCACTTTTAGGTTCTCTTTTGAATTCTCTTTTTTCATAAGTTTTCTTAGGTTTAGCATTTTGTTTTTCTTCATTTTGTTTATTGGTAGATTGTGCTGAAATATTTCTTCCACTAAATATTTCTTTTAAAACTTCTTTTTCTTTTTTAATTTTTTCATTATAATTGCCTTCTACTTCTAAGCTGCTATCATATTCTAAAGTTACTTTACTTTTAACTCCAAAGATATTTTCAATATTAAGAGCAATTTGTTTAGGAACTTCTTTAATATTTAAATGTTCATTTATTTTTTCATACCCACTTTTTATAGTTAAAATATTTCCTTTTGTAGTCTTTAAGCCTTTAGTTAAAACAACTTTTGACAGAGGAATTCTTTGCATAATGCCTTCTATTACTTCAGACCAATGCTTTTCAATTATTTCTTCTATAGTTAGGGTAGATATATCTCTATAAAATAATACCTCTATATCTATTTCTATTCCTAAGGTTTTTTTAATAGCTTTCTTTACATCAGCTTCTTCTTCATTATTTAGTCCATCTTTTCCTCGTAATACTACTTTAAGAAGATTACTCTTTTTCAAAAATTGGAATCTTACTATATTTATTTCTTTATCTTCTAAGGATTCATTTTTATTAATTTCCTTTTTTATAAGCTTTAAAGCATTTTCACTCAAATAAACAACACCTCCTATACAATTAAGAATTAGTAATGGATAATGCATAATTAATACTATACAGTTTAATATTTATCGATTGAAATTTAACGAAATAATTGACAATGTTAATGTTAACTAAGTATTTATTCAAACTTAATTTTTCATTACTCATTGTCAATTACTTTAATTACATATTTTCTATTTCTTTCATTAATTCTTCAATTAAATCTTCTTCTTTGACCTTTTTTACGATTATACCCTTTTTGAATATTAAACCTTCTCCTCTTCCACCAGCAATTCCAATATCTGCTTCTCTTGCTTCTCCTGGTCCATTAACAGCACATCCCATTACAGCAACTTTAATATTTTTATTTATACTTTCTAATTTTTTCTCCACTTCTTGTGCTATTTTTATAAGATTTATTTGAGTTCTACCACAAGTAGGACAAGATATAAATTGCAAGCCGCTTTCCCTTAATTTCAGAGCTTTTAATATTTCTTTAGCTACTTTTATTTCTTCAATTGGATCGCTAGTTAAAGATACTCTAACAGTATCACCTATACCTTCAGCTAAAAGTGTACCAAGTCCTATACTTGATTTTATAGTTCCTCTAAAAGGTGTTCCTGATTCAGTTACCCCTAAATGAAGAGGATAATTACAACTTTCGCTCATTAATCTATAAGCTTCTATCATCATTACAACATCTGATGATTTTATAGATATAACTATATCATAAAAATTTAATTCTTCTAATATTTTAACATGTCTTAAAGCTGACTCTACTAATCCCTTTGCAGTTGGTTTTCCGTCTCTTTCTAATATATCCTTTTCTAAAGAACCTGAATTTACGCCAATTCTAATTGGTAAACTTTTAGCTTTTGCAGCTTCTGCAACTATCTTAACTTTTTCTATACTTCCTATATTGCCTGGATTGATTCTTAAAGCAGATACTCCATTTTCAATAGCCGCCAAAGCTAATTTATAGTCAAAGTGTATATCAGCAACTACAGGGATAGGTGAATTTTCACATATATCTCTTAGAGCTTCCGCAGCTTTCATATCAGGAACTGCACATCTTATTATCTCACATCCTGCTTTATATAAATAATCTATTTGTTTTAGCGTTGCTTCTGCATCTCTTGTATCTGTATTAGTCATTGATTGAATAGATACAGGAGCATCACCTCCTATATAACAACTTCCAACTTTAACTTTTCTTGTTTTTTTTCTTTCCATTTTATTTTCTCTCCTAAATTTGTATAGGGAATAATATATCCTTTATTGTAACTACTATCATAAGTCCAAAAAGTAGCATTAATCCAACGTAGTTCATTGCCCCAACTACCTTATCTGGAACTTTTCTTCTTGTAATAAGCTCTATTAATAATATTACAGTCCAACCACCATCTAATGCTGGGAATGGTAGCATATTAAATACAGCTAAGTTTATACTTATGAAAGCTACAAAATACATAAGATTCCATATACCATTTTTTGCGGCTTCACTTGACATTCTAATTATAGATACCGGTCCCCCTACATCAGTCTTAAAGTTTACATTTCCTGTAATCATCATTTTTAGACCTTTATAGGTTTGATTTACTACAGATGCTGTTTCCTTAAAACTTTGTTTAAAACTTTGAACAATTCCCGGTTTTTCTATTCTTTGAAATTCAAAGCCTATCATATATCTTTCTCTATCGCTTTCCTTTACTAGTTTAGGAACAACAGTAATTTCTTTTTTCTCCCCATTTCTTTCTATTAAAAAGTTAATTGGCTTATCTTTAGCCAAATTTATACCTATTGTTAGGTCATCAGCTGAAAAAACCTTACTTCCATTAACTTTTAAAAATTCATCACCTTTTTGTAATCCAGCTTCTATAGCAGGCATATTTTCAGATAAATTTTTTACTGTCGGTAAACTATAACCAAATTTATTTAAAAACACCGTAAATATTATTATAGCAAACAAAAAGTTCATCGTTGCTCCTGCTATAATTACACTTATCCTTCTAAGAGGTGACTTTGAAGAAAAACTTCTTTCATCTTGAACTTCTTCTTCTTCCCCCATCATTTTAACATATCCTCCAATAGGAAACAAACCTATTGAATATTTTGTTTCTTTTCCTTGAGTTGAAAATATTTTTGGGCCCATTCCAATAGCAAATTCTTCAACCTTTATTTTATTTAACTTTGCCATAGTAAAATGACCAAGTTCATGAACTATTATAAGTAAACTAAACCCTAATAACGCGTATATTATATACAATCTCTCTCTCCTCCTAACTCCATTTTAACCTTATATACTCTCTTACTTTTTTATCTAACTCAATTACATTTTCTAGAGTGACTTTTTTTAATTTTTCCTCTTTAAAGTATTCTAAAGATTCTTCAATTATTTCTGAAACTTGTAAAAATTTTATTTTTTCTTCTAGTAATAAAGCTACAGCTTCTTCGTTAGCACCATTTAATATACATGGAGCTAAGCCACCTTCTTTTCCAACTTTATAAGCAAGTTTCAAGCATTTAAAAGTTTCCAAATCAGGTTTCTCAAAAGTTAGCGTTCCAATTTCATAGAAATTAAGTTTTTCTGCTATAGCATGTTTTCTTTCTTTTTTATTAATTGCATATTGAATTGGTAACTTCATATCTGTTGAGCCTAATTGAGCAACCACACTTGCATCTTTATATTCTACCATAGAATGAATTATACTTTGAGGGTGAACTACAACTTCTATATTTTCATATGGACAATTGAATAAAAAATGTGCTTCAATAACTTCAAGACCTTTGTTCATAAGTGTTGCTGAATCAATAGATATCTTTTGCCCCATATTCCACTTTGGATGCTTAAGCGCCTCTTTAACGCTAACACTTTTTAAATATTCAGTATCCTTTCCTCTAAAAGGCCCTCCAGATGCTGTTAGAATAATTTTGCTCACATCCTTTTCAGTATACCCATTTAATGCTTGGAATATAGCACTATGTTCTGAATCTACTGGAAGTATATCAACTCCCATCTCTTTTGCTTTATTTATAACAAGTTCTCCAGCCACTACTAAAGTTTCCTTATTTGCTAAAGCTATATCTTTTTTAGCTTCAATAGCTTTCATTGTCGGTCTTAAACCAATCATTCCTACAACAGAAGTCACAACCATATCTATTTCATCTAAGGATGCAATTTTCTCAAGTCCTTCTATGCCTGAGAAAACTTCTATCATTAACTTATTTACTGAACAATAATCTTTAATTGATTTATAACTTTCTTCATCCATCATAGCTACGTATTTAGGACTAAATTCATTTATTATTTCCTTAATCTTTTCAACAGAAGAATTAGCACTTACTCCTATAAGTTTTATTTCTTTATTTGAGTTTCTTATTACTTCTAAAGTTTGTGTGCCTATAGAGCCTGTAGCTCCTAAAATTGAAATTTTTCTCATATTTACCTCCTAAGTACTCAGTATTTAACTGCCGTAAATCATATCTTTTGCAATTATGCTATAAATTGGTCCTGATATTATACCAATAAACCCAAACATTTTTACCCCTACATAAATCGATATTATTACTATTAAAGGATGAATGGCTAATTTATTACTTAAAAATTTAGCTTCAAGTATTTCTCTTGTCAAACGCTCTAATAAATATAATGCAATTAATCCAAATACTAATAAATATCTCTTCATTACAATATTGTATATTATAATTGGTATAAAAACAATTGTTGTTCCAACAAAAGGAAGTATATCTAAAATGGCACATAAAATTCCCCAAAAAATACTATTATGTATTTGAAGCACCTTAAAACCTAAAATTATTATACATGCACTTAATATTATCAATTTAAGTTCAACTTTGAATACTTCTTTTAAATTTTTTATTTTTTTAGAAAAATTAATTATTATTTCATTAGGAAATAAATTTTTTAATAAATCATAAATCTTATTTTTATCTACTAATATAAAATAATCTACTATATTTGCTATAAAATATGATACGATTCCGCCCCCTGTAACTATAGCACCTTGCATAATCATATTACTATTAAGAAAACCACTTAATGTTTGCAAAATTTTATTTAAATCGAAGTTTAAAAGTACTTTCATATTAGTAATGAAAGCATCTACCTCTTTCATATTATTTCTATAAAATTTATAGAACATTTCCAATATTGTATTGCCGAAATAAAATACTATCATGAATATTCCTAAGTTTACTATAAGCAAACTTAAAATCGCACATATTGATTTTGGTATATTAATTTTTAAGAAAAATTTATATATTGGTTGAGTTATTAATATCATTATTAATATTATTAAAAAAGGTTGAAAATAGTTTTTTATTAAAATAGTTATTACAGAAACAATAATAAATGTAATAACTAAGTTTATTATTTTATTGTAATTTTCATATAATTTCATAGCACTACTCCTAATTATTTCATACTATGATTATATTAATTATAATAATAATACATACCTTTTATCTATTTATATAAGTATATTTATTTAAAAATAAGGGGCTGTCGCACTAATAATTAGTGCACAGTCCCTTTTTGTGCAAAAAAA